>Ga0207693_10000118_pt1 | contig 69875 bp, 70 predicted proteins | sample LARL81metaG_FD_184347 | JGI IMG/M metagenome (GOLD analysis project Ga0207693, IMG submission 184347) | Corn, switchgrass and miscanthus rhizosphere microbial communities from Kellogg Biological Station, Michigan, USA - LAR L8-1 metaG... | ecosystem: Host-associated > Plants > Roots >...
TCGTCGAGATCGTTCCGGCCCTTGGATACCTGCACTCGCAAGGACTCGCCTACTGCGACTTCAAGCCGGACAACGTGATGCAGGTCGATGAACAGCTCAAGCTCATCGACCTCGGTGCGGTGCTCCGTATGGACGACGAGGAAAGTGCGATCTACGGCACCCTCGGCTACCAGGCGCCCGAAATCGCCGATACGGGTCCCACGGTCGCAAGCGACGTGTACACCGTCGGCAGGACACTCGCCGTCCTCGTGATGGATGTCCCGCAGGAGAGGGGCCGGTTCGTCGACCAACTGCCCGGCCCCGCAACGGTGCCGGTGCTGGCCAAGCACGAATCGTTGTATCTGGCGATCCTGCGTGCGACGGACCACGATCCCGACCGGCGCTTCGCGTCCATGGAGGAGTTGGCGGATCAGCTGACCGGGGTGATGCACGAGATCGCCGCCCGCGAGGACGACAAAGAGCGGCCGCGGATGTCGAGCAACTTCAGCCCGCAACGTGGCATCTACGGCGCGGGCGCGGACACGCCGGTCGACGCCGCCCAGGTGATCGCGGCGCTCCCCGTGCCCGTGGTCGACGCCACTGATCCCGGCGCCGCGATACTCGCCACGACGAGCGGCACCCCGCCTGCCCAACTCGAACACGCGCTCGATCTGGCCAGAACCGGTGCGCAGCAAGCGAATAGATCCTCTGTCGAGGTGCCGCTGCGACTGGTTCGTGCGTCGCTCGAGATCGGTGCGCCGGCAGACGCCAGGAAACGACTGAATCAGCTCGAATCAATGATTCCCGGAGACTGGCGGCTGACGTGGTACAGCGGACAATGCGCGCTGCTGGAACGCGCCTTCGACAAGGCCGCCGCCGATTTCGATGCGGTGCTGGCTGCGCTTCCCGGCGAGCTTGCCCCAAAGATGGCGATGGCCGCTACCGCCGAAATGCGAGGTGCACGCGATGTGGCCGCGCGCTACTACGAGACGGTATGGCGGACCGACCATAGCTACGTCAGCGCCGCGTTCGGGCTGGCGCGGCAGCGGGTACACGCCGGAGACCGCGCCGGTGCAGTCGCGGCACTCGACCAGGTACCCACGGATTCAGCGCATTTCACTGCCGCGGCGGCGACCGCAATCGAGATCCTGCTCGATGGCCAGACACCCGAGAAGCTCGACGAACAGACGCTGCTCGATGCCGGCAAGCGCACCGCGGAACTGAACCTGGAGTCGGCCACCAAGCGCGCAACGATTCGGCTGCACGTCCTCGGCGCGGCGTTGGACTGGCTACAGGCCGGGCACAAGACAAGCGCAGCGCGGCTGCTTGGCTCGGGCTTCGATGAACTCAGCATCCGGACGGGGATGGAGCGCAGCTACCGCGAGCTAGCGCATGAGTCGGTCGACACATGGGACCGTATTGCGTTGGTGGAGCAGGCAAATGGGGTTCGGCCGAGGACACGGGTATGACCGGTCAACAGGACACGTGCGAGCAGTGCGATGCAGCCGTCCAGCGTGCCGACCGGTTCTGTGAGAGCTGCGGGGCCTCGTTGTCGGAGATCCGCCGAATCGCCATCCCTCAGGGCGAACGGTTCTTGGAAGGGCCGTGCGCCGACTGCGGGAACGAGGAGGACTTCGACGAGTACTGCACGGTCTGCGGTCACCGTCGCGCGGAACCCGATCGCGCCCAGGCAGATCTTGGCAGGGTCGTGCTGATCACCGACCGCGGCATCGAACACGCGCGCAACGAGGACGCCGCAGCGGCGGCGATGTTGGTGGGCAGCGACCCCGAGCGGCCGGACGCGATCGCAGTCGCGGTGTCCGACGGCGTCTCGTCCTCGGATGAGGCGCATGCTGCCGCGGTGGCCGCGTCGAAGGCGGGTGTGGATGCGATGCTCGCCGCGTTCGTCGTGTCCCGCAAGGCACGTGGGGCGGTGCTGGCTGGTCTGGGGGAGGCGGCGAAGGCGGCGGCGACGGCCGGGACTGTTTCCGCTTCGGCGCCGTCGTGCACGTACACTGCGGCGATTGTCGTGCCGACTTCTGCAGGAACAGCACAGATCACGGTCGGAAACGTCGGCGACAGCAGGGCGTACTGGCTTCCCGAGTCGCCGGCGCCCGCGCAGCAGCTGACAGTCGACGACTCCCTGGCGCAGGAACTGATCACCGCGGGCGCGGCGGCCGACTCGGAAGCCGTGCAACGCGGCGCACACACGCTGACCCGTTGGCTCGGCGCCGACAGCGAAGCGGAGCCGTGGTCGGAATCGGCTGTGCGGACGATCACCGCCGTCGGCCCCGGTTGCCTGTTGCTGTGCAGCGACGGGCTGTGGAATTACCTGCCGGACGCCGCCGACATCGCACGATTCTGCAGCGGTGCCGACGCGGCCGAGGCGGCGCGCGCGCTCACCGAATTCGCTTTGGATGCCGGTGGCCAGGACAACATCACCATCGCAGTAATTCCGATCGAAGGGGCATCATGAGTTCGGCTGAACAACAGGGCATTTCGGTTGATGTCGATCACAATCCCTACCTTGCCGACGGCAGCGGTACCGTCGACGCGATCGTCAGCGTCACCGCCGATGTCGCGGCGGCGACCTCAGCGCCCGATCGGGTCGAGGCGATCATCATGGACTGCTCCACGTCCATGCAGGCACCGATCGAGAAGTTCGACGCGGCAAAACGGGCTACCGCCGCTGCGATCATGGAACTCGTCGACGGTAGCGCCTTCACGGTCGTGTGCGGCACCGAGAAGGCCGTCAGCGTGTACCCCAAAGAAGGGCTGGCGCGGGCGAGCACGGAGACCAGGGCGGCGGCGATGCGCGCCGTGGACGGCCTTCGGCCTCACGGCGGCACGGCGATGGGCACATGGCTCGCGCACGTCCGCGGAATCGTCGGGCAGCGCAAAGGCGCGCTCATTCACGCGATCCTGCTCACCGACGGCAAGGACGAGCACGAAACCCCAGAAGAACTGGGGGAGGAAATCGGGCTCAGCGAGGGCGAATTCACCTGCGACTGCCGAGGAGTGGGAACCGACTGGGAGGTGGACGAACTGCGCGCGATTTCGACCGCACTGCTCGGCACCGTCGACATCGTGGCCGACCCAGAAGATCTCGCAGACGATTTCGCGTCGATGATGCGTGCGTCGATGAGCAAGTCGATTCCTGACCTGACTTTGCGGCTGTGGACGCCTGCCGGCGCACGTGTCGAATTTGTGAAACAGGTTGCGCCGACGGTCGAAGACCTCACTCACCGGCGAGTCGATGCGGGAAACCAGTGCGGGGAGTACCCGTTGGGCTCGTGGGGCTCCGAGGACCGCGACTACCACATTCAGGTCGAGGTCGAGCCGGCTGCGGTTGGGCGCGAGAAGCTAGCCGCGCGGGTGAGTGTCGTTGCGGGCGACCAGGTTGTGGGTCAGGGGTTGGTCAAGGCGGTGTGGACCGCCGACACCGCGTTGTCGGCGCAGATCAGTCGCCGGGTGGCGCACTACACGGGTCAGGCGGAGCTGGCGCAGGCAGTGCAGGAGGGCTTGAGCGCGCGCAAAACCGGGGATATCAAGACCGCGACCGCCAAACTGCAACGCGCGATGGAACTCGCGGTCGAATCGGGAAATGATGGAACGGCCAAGCTGCTTCGAGGAGTGGTCGAGGTCGACGAGCGCACCGGCACGGTCCGGCTGCGGCGTGCGGTCGCAGCGGCGGACGAGATGGCACTGGACGCCCGGTCGACCAGAACCGCACGAGTCCGGAAGGAGACCTGATGCCGACCTGCATCGAGGGACACTCCTCGAAAGCCGACGACTACTGCGATGTGTGCGGAGCACCCATCGGGAGCTCGGCAGCACAGCCCGATTCGCCACCCGCTCCTGAGGCGCAGGCTTGCCCTGCATGTGGGATGCCGGTGAGTGGCCGCTTCTGTGAAGCATGTGGACACGATTCGGCGCTGCCTGAACCGGCGGCAGGGTCCCCGGCAGCTGCCCCCGAGGCCAAGTCGGTCGGATGGACCGCCGTCGTGAACGCCGACCGCGACTTCTATGAGCGTGTGGTCGCCCGTGAGGGCCCCGACACGGTCGAGTTCCCGCCATTCTTCCCGGAACGCCGAATCGTCCTCGAGGGGAACACCACGTTGATCGGCAGGCACAACCGCGAGCAGGGCGTGGAACCCGAGATCGACCTCGGCATCCATCCCGTCGACCGCGGCGTCTCGACGCAACATGCCGTGCTGCGGGTCCGTGACTCCGGCCTCACCGTCACCGACCTGGGCTCGACCAACGGAACCAGCCTCAACGGCAGCGAAGACCTTCTCCCGGAAGGTGAGGAGACGCCATTGGCCGACGGTGATCGCATCCACATCGGCGCGTGGACCACGATCACGATCCTGCAGTCCTAGATGTCGTATTCCCAGCTGTCGGCTTCCCGGCTGTTGCGCGTCGAGCGCGGCCGGGACCGGTTCTCCGTACGGTTGTCGCTTTCGTCGTCGCCGCCACGGTAGCGCACCCGCGAGATCGGGTGATGTGTCCCATTTCCCTTGCTGAGGTGGGATTCTCGCGGCGGATAGTCGTCGTACCGGCGCCGCCGCTCGGCGCGGTCGTAGGAGGAGGTGCGCCGCTCGGCGGGCGGCACGGCCTTGCGGGGTTCGCGTGCCGACGACGAGCGCGCGCGGCGGCGTGGCGGTTCGGCGGGTGGCGTCTGATCGGTCTGCCGCGGACTGCGGGGTCGGCGGGGACGCTCGGTGACCGGTTCGATGATCTCGGTCTCCGGCGGCCGCGTGTGCCGCGATCGCGACGGTGTGGCGCGCTTGGTCGTCTTGGGACTGCGGGTGGTGCCCGCAGCGGACTTGGCGGCCCTGGCGGGGCGATCGATGGTGTGCTTGCGGCGGGGTGGCTCCTTGGTATCGGCAGCGTCGTCTTCGGCGTCGGTGGGCTCACCCGTCAACAACGACGACACCTTTGATGTGATCGAAGACACACGACCGCCGGCCTTTGCCTTGGTGTCTTTGGCGGCGGAGCGCGCCGTACCGCGGCGCGACATGCCGTAATACCAGCGGCCCATGCCGACCAGCAGGACAGCGGCCGACGTGAAGAACATCAGCGGGAACCGCTCGATCAGCGGGTAGCCGCAGTTGATCGCCAGGTCCTTGACGCCGCCGAGTTGGCCCCCGTGAAAAAGGAAATATGCCGTCGGCACGGCGCCGAACAAGATCAGTGGCGGCTGGATGACAGCGGTGAATATCCCGGACTGGCGCACCGCGAGAACCGCGAAGATGCAGCCCAGCACGTACGACGAGGCGAAGACCGTGCTGAGCTCTTTGTTGCCCGTGCCGGCGTCGTAGGCGAAGCCGATCGCGGTCAAAGTGACCGCGATCAATACGGCTCCCCACCAGGGGACACCTGGGATGTTGGGGTGCGCAGAGCGATGGTCGGGCGTGACTGCCGACCGCGCGCGCTGAGCTGACACAGATAGACCGTACCGGCTCTATCTAAAAGGAGCTGTCAGCGCGGTTCTGGCGCGCCCGTCAAAGTCTCCTAGACTCTGATGCCTGTGGGCCTGAACCTGGGAATCGTCGGTTTGCCGAATGTCGGCAAGTCGACCTTGTTCAATGCGCTGACGCGCAACAACGTGCTGGCGGCCAACTATCCGTTCGCGACGATCGAGCCGAACGAGGGTGTGGTGCCGCTACCCGATCCGCGGTTGGCCAAACTCGCCGAGATCTTCAACTCGGAAAAGATCGTGCCGGCGCCGGTGACGTTCGTCGATATCGCCGGCATCGTCAAAGGCGCGTCCGAAGGCGCCGGCCTCGGCAACAAGTTCCTGGCGAACATCCGGGAGAGCGACGCGATCTGTCAGGTCGTGCGTGTGTTCACCGATGACGATGTCGCCCACGTCGACGGGCGGATCGATCCGAAGTCGGATATCGAGGTGATCGAGACCGAGCTGATCCTGGCCGACCTGCAGACGCTCGAGCGTGCGGTGCCACGGCTGGAGAAAGAGGCCCGAACCCATAAGGATCGGCGTTCGGCGTACGAGGCGGCCGTAGCGGCCCAGGAGATTCTGAACGGGGGCAAGACGCTCTTCGCGGCAGGCAGTGACGCATCGCTGCTTCGCGAGCTGAACTTGTTGACGACCAAGCCGTTCCTCTATGTCTTCAACGCCGACGAGGCCGTGCTGACGGACGAGGCGCGGCTGACGGCGCTGCGCGAGTTGGTCGCGCCTGCCGACGCGGTGTTCCTGGACGCGAAGATCGAGGCGGAGCTGCAGGAGCTTGACGACGAGTCGGCCGCTGAGTTGCTGGAGTCGATCGGCCAGAGCGAACGCGGCCTGGATGCGTTGGCGCGGGCGGGTTTTCACACCCTGAAACTGCAGACCTTCTTGACCGCGGGGCCAAAAGAGTCGCGCGCCTGGACGATTCACCAGGGCGACACCGCGCCGAAGGCCGCGGGCGTGATTCACACCGACTTCGAGAAGGGCTTCATCAAGGCCGAGATCGTGTCGTACGACGACCTGATCGAAGCCGGATCGATGGCCGCCGCCAAGGGCGCGGGCAAGGTGCGCATGGAGGGCAAGGACTACGTGATGGCCGACGGCGACGTGGTCGAGTTCCGGTTCGGATCAACGTCTACGTCGAAGAACTAGAGCGGGCCGTGCCCACTCGTGGGGGAACTACCGTTCAGCAGGGTTCGTTGTGTGAATCGTGAGTGCCACGGGATCGGGGCCGCCGAACGACATCCCCGGCCTACCTCGCTATGACGGGTGGGTTCGGCGGACTTTTCCACTGCCACAATCGACGGGAATGAAGATTGCGCGGGCACCCTGGAAAGACGCTGAAGACCTTGCTGGACACAGCGATTGGGTGAAACTCGCTGCCGACCGTAGGCGCCCGGATGCCGACCTCCGTCAGCACATGGTGCGTGGACTGGTGGATGAAGTCATTGTCGCTGCCGGCGGCATCGAGCGAGAGATCCGGGCCTTAAAGGCGGCGCAAGCATTCGCTGATGCCGATGCAGCAGTGATGCCGGATCCTGTGCCGCGGCCGGAGACTGGGCCGGTGCGCGTCCCTCCGCCCGGTGCCGCACTCGATGCCGCGTACGCCACGATGAACGCTCTGAATTGGATACGAACCGTGCAAGCGGTGTCCACCGAGACGACCCAGCCGACACTGGTCCCTGGTTCCTGTGGTGGCTTCGGTGGCTTCGTCGTTCGAAACTAGGCAAGCGGTTCGGCCTCAGCCGGACGAAGGCGATCCAGGAAGCGGGCTTGCTCGCCTCGTTGAAAGACGGTGAACCTAAGGCGACAATCGGTTCTGAATTCAAGAAACTGCTGCCAAAGTTGAGAGACGCCAGGAGGTTTGACAACTACGTCCTACATGGCGGCGCCTTACCGGGCGGCCAAACACCAGGATTCCGCATGCTGCCGGACCGCGCCGTCTTTTTCCCGTTCCCGGACGACCCGAACACAAAGCGATTCTTTACGTGGGAACAATTCACGTACAAGAAAGAGCGCGATGCCCTCAGCTACATCGAGGACCAATTCGATGCAATCGGGACGTTCATCGACAGCATGCTCGATGCATTCGACGCACTACCCACCTCTTGATGTCGGCCGCTGGTGCCGGGTCCGGCGCCGCGGCCGTGATCTTGGCCAGGTTGCAGCCCCCGCTGCAAACCTCGAAGGCATGGCCGACGGCGACGTGGTCGATTCCGTCACGGAGCAACAACCAAGCCGAAGTAGGCGGCCCGTTCCGTAGGTGGCCGTCTCGACCGTTCGGCCACCTACCGCAGAGAGGCTAGTCACCATGGCGACAAACACCACCCACGACGACAACGCGACCACCTGGCGCGACCTCGCCGACCAACTCACTCCCGGGCAGATCGCCGAGCTCGAATACTGCGAGCGCGAGCAGATCCCACCCGGCATCCCCGATCCTGCGCAAGGGCAGCTCAACTGCGCGCGTGCGATGGCCCGAAGCAACCTCGTGCAGGCGCTGTGCGCCGGCATTGCGCCGCCGGCTGATGCGGTCGACGAGCCCAGTGCCTGGCAGGAGTGGGGCGATGGCCGATATGGGCGCATGTACTCGGTAGCCGCGCCCCGCGCCTCCGAGAAGCTGTCGGTGAGCGGCGAACGCGTTTGGTTGGTCGACATCTTCGGCGTCCAGTTCGACGATGGTGCCCAGGGAGTTGTTGATGATCCGGCTGGCCTGCGAACCGGGTCTGCGGCGCGGCGAGGTCGCGCGCTGTCATCGCGACGACCTGATCGGCGAACCCGGCCGGTACTCGCTGCGAGTTCTCGGCAAGGGCAACAAGTTACGCGTCGTGCCGATCACCGATGCGCTGGCCGCCGCGATCATGGAGCACTGCGCTGCGGGCCATCTGTTCCCCGGCTTCATCGACGGGCACGTGAGCGAGAATTGGGCTGGCACAGTGATCAGCAGGCTGATGCCTGAGGGCTATACGGTGCACACCTTGCGTCACCGGTTCGGGACGCGGGCCTACCGCGGTTCGCGGAATCTGCGGGCAGTGCAGGAGTTGCTAGGGCACGCATCGATCGCAACGACCGAGCGATACACGGCGATCGACGACGACGAGATCCGCGCCGCCGCTATGGCTGCCGCGGCCGAGCTGCCGGGGATTGGCGCATGAAGCACCGCACTTCGGCTGGTCCGCAACGACGACGGCGACGAATAGGCGCGTGAAAACGCTGCGCCACCGCGGGTCAGCGGCAAGTCCGTCGAAGTAATCGGCCAGGCTTGACCCGTTCGGCCAATAATCGTCGTCGCCAACGAGCGGATGCGGGACACTCAGCAAATGACCACCTCGCCCAATCCGACGCCAGCGGGCTGGTACCCCGATCCATCCGGTGCGCCCGTGCAACGGTATTTCGATGGCAGCGACTGGACGCAGCATTGGGCACCGCTCGTCTCAGACGCCGAGCGAGAGGAACAACTGAATGTGGCTGTTGCGAATGATGTCGCGCTAGGCGCCCGGGTCTTGTCTCGCTCACGCTTTCAGGCGGTTCTGTTGTACAGCGGTGGCCTGAGCGGCGCCGCTCATGTCGTGTTCGCGCTGCTTTCAATTTTCACCTGCGGACTGTTCCTGATCGTGTGGATTATCGCGGGGGCAACGTCGAACGAGCGACGCGTGATCCTCACGGTTGATGCCAACGGGACCGTCGTTCGAGCCTGAAAGTCGCGTTGGCGTTGTGAGCAGACCGCTCGCAAAGTGCTATTGCAGCCCTTGACTCTCGACATTGCGGCCGTATGTGTTTGCAAGGCAATTGATGTCGTGCCCGTCACCGAGGGTGCCTGAATCCCTCCACACGATCTGGCCTGTGGCGTCGTCCATGATGCTGCATGACACGAACTGGTTGCCTTATATGTCGGGGTCGACCCCGATCACCTGTCCCGGCAGCACGTTGTATTGGTGCCCAACATATCCATGGACACCATTGCAGATCGGCTCGGATGCCGTCGGCCAGTTCAAGAGGATGCAGTCCGCTGGTCCCCACGTGACCAATATGCTGACGTCGCCGCCGATGGTGTACAGGTTCCCCGTCGGTCCTGCCCAGGCGGCCGGAGCGAAGGCCAGCGATATGGTGACCAACATTGCCGCGATAGCTGTGCGCACCATCTTTCCTCCGTACGACGGCGACGCGCGTTCCCCGAACACATGACTTTACCGCTACACAGCTAATAGATGCAGGCGTTTGGAACTTCGGCTACCGACGGTGAAAGCCCCCGGAGAGTGTCGGTCGTCGGTGCAGTGGCAGTCCCGACGCACACTGACAGCCGTGGACGTGTTCGCCTGCCCGGCCTGCAATGTGACGCCCGAAGTGATGACAGAGGGCAACGCGCAGCTGGCGATCGTCCGCCACCAGCTGGGGTGTCCGACGTTGCTGGCTCAGAGCCGAACTCGGTGGGCCGACGAGCCCGCGGGGCTGCCACACTTAGGCCTGCACAGTCGTTAATGGGGCAGCGATTGCTTGGCCAGCATCCGGCCCAGCTGCAGCATGGCGGACTCCTCGGGGTCGAACCGATCGACCAGTTCCTTGAGGTGTCGCGCAGCCTGGTTGATCTGGTTAACGAGATCGACTCCGCTTACAGGTGCTTCGTCGGCGATCAGGCTCAGCAGCCGCTCGCGCGCGACGGTGGACGCCGGCAGTCCGCGGCGGTCGGCGATCGCCTCGATGGCGGCGAACTCCTCCGGGTTGAGCCGGACCTGCAGCACCTTGCTGCGGGCGCGGTTGGGTCGGCTGACGTTGACGTGCGCCGGGATGGGCCGGTCGGTCTCGTCGACCTCGGCGGCCTCGATCTCGCTCTGTTCGGCCAACGCCTGCTCGAGCTTCTTGCCCATGATCACTCCTGCCTTTCGTACTTGCGGGTGTCGGTGTCGTTGGAGGGCCACGCACTGAGACCCCATACGATGCCGTCCTCCTCGACGGTGATGACGGTGACGAGCCCGCCGAATGTGGTCGAGAATCCGATCGTGCGGACGCTCACGCCCGACTTGCTGGCCGGATCGGGATCCAGCACCAGCGCATCAGGATCGGCCAGTGCCTCGTCGGCGATCGCGGGCGTCATGTTGCGCTTGGCGATGTATTCGCCTCGCTCGCTCCAGTCGACCGCCATGCCACAGTGTATTACATCTGTATTACAGAGTGCAAGTTCTGCACGGCGGTCTCACTCCTTCTTCGGCATTCGCTTGAACACATCGTGCTGGGCCTGCAGTAGTAGATCTGGGTCGTGGCCGCCGAGCATGAGCCACCTCAGAGTGCCCCATCGCAAGGTTACGCAGGCCGCTCCAACCGTTTCAGTGATGAACGCGGGATCGGGGGAATGCGATTGTTCGGAAGTAGCCTGGCTCGTATTCGTCCAGGGTGAGCAGATCGAATGCTTCGAGACCGAACCAATTCTGGCCATGCGCCGCACCGCTGGCGGCGTGCCATAGATACCCCCAGCGATCCTCGTCATGGCTGGTCACGACAGCGGCGTGGCGAACTAGCTTCTCGTAGCCTGGTGGCTTGTCCTTCGGTGTGACGGGGAAGGCCAGGCTCGCACAGCGGGATTCCAGATCCGCAAGTCGCTTATCGAGATGCGCACCGTCCGACCCGCCCGCGACTAGTGCGGCGCGATGAAAGGTGAAGTCCCCTCGACCAGCCACACAGGATGGGCGGCGGCTTCCAATCCTGAGCGCCCTAGAAGCAGAGATGGGCGCAGTCGGATTTCGTTGCTTGCCTCAGGATGGAACTTGTAAGGCGCGGTGGCGTCTACCCACATGCACAAGTGTTCGGCGGCGGCGCAGAGATAGCTCCTCGCCCAGATTGACGCTTTCTCCCACGCATACAGTGCATCGGCTTGCGCCAGGGCGCTACCGGGCTTTGGGTCGACCACAGGGTGCAACACGACCTCGCATGAGCGGGCCGCATAGGTATGGGCTGTCAACTCCTGCCGAAGTTCTTCGGACAGGGCGAACCGCGAGTGCTCAGATTCTTCTGCTGTTGGGACAATGCGAACATATTTGCAGGTTCGATGCGCAGCTGGCGATCGTCCGCCACCAGCTGGGGTGTCCGACGTTGCTGGCTCAGAGCCGCGCGCGGTGGGCTGAGAAACTGGCCTAGCGTTTACATCGCCCGCACGCGGTGGCGAATACCCACACCTGCGGTCCGAGAAGTCTTGTGCGAGAATGCAATTCGTCATATGGTCATGACAGAATTAGACAGGTCGGCCGGGCCGGGATGGATACCCAGACACCACGCTCACCAGTGAGGGATTGAGCCAGGAACGCACCGAGGCACCGGGCAGGAAGACTGGAATGCCAACCCCGCCGACGACTGGAACCGAAGGACGCTTAAGTGCGACGAGGCCGCGGGAACGGGGCGGGGAATGCTCATCAAGGTCGAGTCTGAGTGTCCGGAGTGTCAGGCCACGATCCAGCTCACGGTCTCTGCCGGTAAGCGCGGCGAGACCGTGGGCTCGATAACCAGTTGCTCGGCCTGCCACGCGCGCCTCGTGACCCAGACAGAGGACGCCGTGCGTTCTCACGGGTCGGGCCGATGCGTCGTTGGTTGTGCGGTCGTGCGCGGGGTGTCATTGACATCCGGCTCAGTGCGGAGCCGCTCCACCGCCAGCGCTTAGGAGAGCACGCATGCAATATCTTTGCCTTACACCTGCCCTCCCACTTGTCGCCGAACTCGTCAACGTACGGTTCCGTCACTCCTACAAGCCGAGCCCCGTCAGCAACCGGTTTACCCCGCCGTGTTGTCGGCGCCGACCGATACATTGCCACTCATGAGCAACGCAGCGCCCTGGGCCGCGACGGCAGGCAACAAATTCCGCGAAGTCGCCAGGAGTACAGAGAACCCGACGACCAAACTCCTCGCCGAAGGGCTGACCGCACTTACCGAAGCCATGAGCGAACTCGATGCCAAGTTGGAGAGGATCGAACAGCAGATGCGGTCGAACGCGCCCTAGCAGGCCGCCGAGGTGAAGAGCACTGCACCGCGCTCGAAGGGCCTGCGACGGTGCGGATCTCTACACCCGCTCCTGCCCTAGGTGCAAATAGGGGGCTGGCGCCGTGTCAATTTCGCGTCACATCGTTCGCAAGCAAAAGCCGTCTTCTCAGCTGGCACCCACTGTATGTGTCGGCACACGCTGCACCGCACGTTCGTGCATCGCGCTACGGTCTCGAACTCCCCCATGGCAGCAAAGGATACGACCACGGTCCCAAGATCACTACCGGCTGGCCCACGTGAGCCGATGTTTTTCTGGTTCCGAACCGGTGTCTTTTCAGCTACTTTGCACGTTGATGAAGAACGCCTGCGGCCCATATCTGTCAGCGGGGGCGACTACCCTGCCGACAATGGAGGGCGACCTCGTCCGGACGACCAGAGGCAAATGGGTGACCGCATCGCCCACCCGATGCCCCAACGGCTGCCCCCTCACCTCAAGCCAGGTCCTTGTCGGGCATGTCGCGTGCCTCGGTCACGGCGGCGGCGGGCATACCTCCTGGCATTGCCGCACCTGCGACGCGGTTGTGTACGGCCGCCACTCAACACTCGCTGCACGGCGCTCGAAGGGCCTGCGGCGGTGCGGATCTCGAATCGATAGTCACCAACAAAGGTGGTTTACGCGTCAGGCCAGCTTTGGACAACCACGCCGTCGTGCTCCAACCTGACATAGGCGTAGCCCTCAGCCGGTGCCTCTTTCACCTTATCGGTGAAGCCTTGTCGCGCCGTTGCCTCTGAGCTCTTCCACTCCTCGACTCGATCACCGTCGGGCCTGCGCACACCACGTTCCACATACCCGCAACCATGCCACGGGCCACCGACAGATCGAGGGCGCGCCCGGCCATGGGTTAGCGCGATCTTCGGCCCGCGGCGAAGCACACTGAGATCGTGGACGTGTTCACCTGCCCGGTGTGCAAGGTGACGCCCGAGTTGGTCACCGAGGGCACCAGCCTGAAAGGTCCACCGCGGAGCCCTTTCCGGTCGCGCCACCGAAGTCGCCCGTCTTGTTGTTGATCGGTGACGTCGTCGAGTTTCGGTTAAACGTCTAGGCAACAACCGAAGAAGTAGCCCGCCTTCTGGTCAGGGCGTCAGGGTAAGAGCGGCGAGTTTCCTCTGGGCGGTACCGAATGTGCCCAGTTGGTACACCGAGGCTCCGACCGGTGAGAAGATGAACGCTTCAAACGGCTCGGCCATCATCTCGTCCAAGTACGTCTGCGGACCTGCTCCCGTGGTGACGTGCGGATTGAAGTTTTCCCCCGACGCGGCTGGCACGAAGGTGGCGACATACTGCACCAAGAACTCTTGGATGTCGCGACCTTGCTGGGTGCTCGCGAATGCGTCGACGGTTCCAGTCGGAACGGTGTAGGGCGACATCGTGTCGATCAGCTTCTGTTGCAATCTCAGTAGATCGTCTGTGGGTTCGATGACGATGCCCGCAAGGCCAATTGGCGGCGAGGGGATGTAGTACGCGTTTGAAGCCGTCAAGGTCCAGGCGGTCGGATCTTCGGAGGCAAAGACATTGTTGGCTGCCGCGTAGAGGTCGTTCAGATAGGCGGCGCCGACGAACCGCTGCAGCACCGATATATGCGGCTGGTGATCGGCATCGAGCGCGAAACCGTCTGGATACACAGTGAGCAGGCGAGCGTTTACGTCACGCGCCCGGGCGGTCATGATCTCGTCCGGCTCCAGCACGACATCGATCGCCACAATCGAGTCATCTTGCTTGCGGGGCGCAACTGGATCGCTCACTTGGCTTCTTCCTCAGCCCGTACGGTGAGGCTGAACTCTACGCGGCATCAGCGGCGGCAAGCCGAGATCGGGGAGTCACGACGTGGTCGAGTTCCGGTTCAACGTCTAGTGCTGGTCAGTTCGAGCTGCGCTCTATTCCATTCGCTCGACCCACTGGGCGCGGGAGGGGCCGGGATCAAACGCTTCGCCGAAGTACTGTGTCTCGCGGACGACCTCGCCATCCTCGAATTCCATGATGCTCACCACATAGAACGGCTGCCCGTCGTAGGTCAGGACGAGTTCGCTGACCCACAGGTTGCCGCCACCGAGGATTCGCCGCACGGTGAAGCGCTTGGCATTCGGCTGAGCGAAGCGCGATGCCTGAATGTTGTCGCGCCCTCGAATTCGCTCACCTGATTGGGGGTACTCGAGAACCGCGTCAGGTCGGTAAATCCGATGTTCCGCCTCAAAGTCGTTTGCATCAGAGGCTGCCCAGTGGGCCTGGAGGGCGGCCCGCACTGCGTCGTCATTCATGGGCGGCAACCTTTCCCGAGCAGCGGCATGAGGTCTGCTCGAAGTCGCGCGGCTCGGGCAGTCTGTCAGAAAGACCGTATCGGGCTCGTCAACAAATGCTGACCAGATGGACAGGTGTCCAGTTATCTTTGACCCCGTTGATCACCACCAGGCGAGCAGAGATGGGGTTGGAAATGAGCAGAGTGCCGAGTCGACAGGCTCGCTTGGCCCACGCTGCCAAACATGCCGAGTTGTGGAAGGCAGGGAAGAAGGACGACTGGGTGGCATCGTGGCGCACGATCTGCCCGGGTGAGGTCCGCATGTTCGACCCGGTAGGTACCGAAGAGAAGCACGGCTTCGATGCCGCGACGTCGGAGGCGTTCGACATGTTCCAATCGATCCTGAAAATCAAGATGATCACGGTGCAGGTCAACGGCATTGAGATGGCTTGGGTTTGCGAGAACTACTTCGGCACGGAGCCGAACGTTCAAATGGCTCACAGCATCGAGACGTTCGCTTGGGACGATGACGGGAACCTTCTCATCAAGACCTATTATCCGATGCCTGAATCCGTCGGTGCCGACAGCGACCCTTACGCTCACTTGTTGGAGGGTCAGAAGTAGTCCGCACCGATCGTGGCAGCGTCGAGTTCCTGGTCAACGTCTAGTGGTGGAGCCGATGGCCGTTGACTGCCGCTTTCTCGGCAGTCAGATAGTAGGCCGTCCGAGCGGGTGCAGCTTGTAGACCGAATCACCCAAACGCTGATCTTGCTGGTAGGGAGAGATTAGGGTTCGGCTACGAGGGCGACCGCCGCGTAAACGGTGATCGGCACAGGTACGGCGAGGCCCATAGCTGAGGCGGGTAGTGGCGACGATGATCGTTTCCCAAGGGTGTGCCGTGCGCATCGCCGGCCTCGCTGGGTGCGTTGCTTTACTGCTCTCGAGCTGCTCGTCAACCACCGAGCCGACGACTGCGCTCTCATCCTCCGCGACGACCACCACGACCGCCCCCGCATCGAACTCCGCGCTCAAGACTATTGATCCCCAAGCGTTTCAGGCTGTCGTCGATGCCACCGCCAAGCAGCTGAAGGTCCCTGGGGCGATGGTGGTACTGCGCACCCCGCAGGGCAACTTCAATGCAGCGTTCGGCACCACCGAACTCGGCGCGCAGACGTCGCCGGATGCGATCACTCACTTCCGGATCGCCTCGAACACCAAGACCATGACCGCGGCGCTCATCGTGCTGCTCGCCCAGGACGGCAAACTGAAGTTCACGGATCCGGTGTCTGCCTACGTACCGGATGTGCCCAACGGCGAGAACATCACCGTCGCAGAGCTTTTGAAGATGCGCAGCGGCCTGTACGGCTACACCGCCGATCCTGCGCTTGCAGCCGCGATGGATGCCGATCCGGGGAAGGCCTGGACAACCCGGGAGGTATTGGACATCGCGTTCCGGCATCCGCCGCAGTTCGCGCCAGATGCCTCGTATGAGTACAGCAACACCAACTACGCGCTTCTCGGTCTGGTCGCCGAGAAGGTCGGGGGGCGCCCGTTGGCGCAGCAGTTCCAGGAGCGTCTGTTCGGCCCGGTCGGGCTCACGCACACGTCGCTTCCCGCCGCCGACGACATCTCCATGCCGGCGCCCTATTCACACGGCTACATGTACGGCGGCAGCTTTTACGCACTCGCCGACGACCCGTATCCGGCTGACATGCAGGCCGCCGCGCAGGCCGGAACGTTGCAACCGATCGATTACACCAACCAGAACTCCTCCTACGCCAGCGCCGCCGGGGGAGCGATCTCGACGGCCGAGGACCTCGTCACGTGGATGAAAGCACTCGTCTCGGGCAAGGTGTTCAACGCCGACTATCACCAACAGTGGTTGACGAGCTTGCAGGCCGAGGATCCGGGTGCGCCCGACGGGCAGAAGTACGGATACGGAATCTCGTATCAGCGCTTCGGACCGAAAGCCGCGATGTTCTACCACGGCGGTGAACTTCCGGGCTTCAACTCGTTCATGGGCTACGACCCGGATAACGATGTGGCGCTCGTCATTTGGACGAATCTGACTCTCTCGCCGGAGGGCAAGACGACAGCGCAAGCCATGCTTCCTGTTGTTCTCGACGAGATCTACGCGGGCCTGTCTCTGGCGCCACCGCCGACTCCGACGACCACAAGGTAACCGCACGGATACACTTATCCGCCATGGCTTCGAACATTCGTCGGGCTGCCGGCACTCAAACGTTTGTTGACGTGCTGAAAATTTGGTCGGGGATCAAGCGGCCAAATCCTGCTCAGGATCTCGAGGACTTCGCCGCTGGTATGACTCTGGAGGTCAGTTGCTTCTCGCGACCAGTAGAGGAGCCCGCTGCCCGATCTCACCTCGGCACGCTCAGTCTTACTCGGGGAAGGCCGGTCACATGGCGACGGCGTGGTAAAGACGCCGTCACCCTACGTGCTCCGCTGACCCTGCAGGACTGTGCCGGGAAGGCCAACGCGCCACAGCTGTCGGCCTTCGACCTCGTCACCGCGTCCGGATCGTTCAGTGTGCAGATCCCCGCGTTGGACGTAGAACTGGTGAAGCACGCATTGGCCACACCAGGCTGACGGCCCGCTCCGAGTCCTCCCCGCGGGATGACCCGAGATCGCCTGAGGCATAACCGAATCGGGCATTCACGCGGTCATGGTTAGCGCAGCCAGGATTCTGTCTGTCAGCCGGTCAAGGTAGTCCTCGCCGGTTTGTGTGTGTACGACCGCCAGCCGCCAGTAAAGCGGACCAGCTAGAAAGTCCATGCACATTTCGAGGTCGCTGTCGGCTGCCAACTCGCCGCGTTTGACGGCGCGCTGAAAGAGCACCGCGGCTTTCGCGCGGCGCGGGGTCCGCAAGGTGGGCACCAAGGCGTCGGCCAGAGCGGGGTTGCGTGTCGCCTCAGCGAGCAGGTCGGGAATGATGTGCCGGGCGAGCGGGTGGGCGATCGCCTCGCAGGCATTGTCCAGATACTGGCGGATGTCGCCGCGCAGACTCCCGGTGTCCGGTACGTCGATGGCGGCGACCGCCACCTCTGAGGTCAGCGCCACAGTCATGTCCAGCTTGGAGCGCCAGCGCCGATAGATGGCGGCCTTGCCGACTCCAGCGCGCTTGGCCACCGCGTCGATGGACAGTCGGCCGTAGCCCACCTCAGCGAGTTCTTCAAAGAAGGCCGTCTGTATCGCATCGGTCACCTCGGACTGCAGGACGGGACCCGCCGATGTCCGGCGTCGCATTGTGTCGGAGGCCATAGCGGCACCCTAACACGAGACGGAACAGTTGCGTTTCGTTTAGACATGGGGTTATCTTGTCGATACGATACTGTTCCGTTTCGACTTGAGGTGGCTCGATGAAATTTCTTTTTGACGACGCGTCGTTCTCGTTCGAGGCGTTGCGTGCTGCTGGCTTCGCCAACTACTCCGGCGCAGATATCGGCGAGGTGGTGGCGACCGCGCAAGCCATTCCCGACGGCGACGAGGCGAGTTGGCATCGGGAGTGGAAGGCCACCGCGGAGCGCGTCGAAGAACTAGGTCGCAAATCGCTCGCTGACGGTCACCGTGTCAGTGCCCGTGAAGCATTGTTGCGAGCCTCGAACTACTACCGCACCGCCGAGTTCTACCGTCGCGACGACCCGGCACGGGACCCGGAGGTGACCCTGCTGTCAGCGCGCAGTCGCGACGCGTTCGTCACCGCGATGTCGCTCTTCGAATTCGGCTTCGAGCAGGTGTCCGTTCCGTACGAGCGAACCACCCTTCCGGGTTACCTCTACCGCGTAGACGACTCCAGGCAGCCTCGGCCAACGATCGTCTACAACAACGGATATGACTCCACGCTGGAAGAGTCATACTTCGCCATCGCCGCGGCCGCGCTGTCGCGCGGCTATAACGTGCTGGCCTTCGACGGACCCGGTCAGGGTGGCGCGCTACGGCAACAGGGTCTGGTTTTCCGCCCGGACTGGGAGGCGGTTATCACTCCGGTCATCGACTATGCGCTGACTCGGCAGGAAATCGCCGATGACCGCATCACGCTGTTCGGGTACAGCATGGGTGGATACCTCGTTGCGCGAGCGGCGGCGTTCGACTCACGCGTTGCCGCCCTGATCCTCGATGACGGCCTCTACGACTTCCATGCCGCGATGGTCAACAAGTTGCCGCCATTCCTGGGCGAGTGGATCGACAAGGGCAGAGACGATGTGGCGCTTCCGGTGATGGAACTCTTGATGTCCATCGACACCGAAGCGCGGTGGGCACTGCGAAATGGCAAGTGGGTCATGGGCGTGGACTCGATCGCCGACGTGCCACGGGCCTTCAAGGGCTACACGCTGGCTGGGGTGGCCGATCGGATCACCGCGCCGGCGCTGGTTCTCGACCCCGACAATGATCAGTTCCTCAAAGGCCAACCGCAACGGGCCGCAGAGGCAATGGTCAACTCCGACACCACCCTCGTGACACTCAAAGAAAGCGAGGGCGCAGGCGAGCACTGCCACGTGGGGGCGATGTCCCGGCTGCACCAGACCATCTTCGACTGGCTCGACGACACCGTGGTCCGATGATCGGCCGGGTGGTTGGGCTCAGTCCACCGAGCTGATGGTCGCATTGCAAATCGGGAGATTGACTGGGAGCAGGTGCGATTGGAAGCCGTTCGGTGGAGTGACGACCAATGTGCCGACGCGAGGGCAGTCGTTCCCGGTTGTGGTGTCGATCGCGTAGGACTCGACATCCGCGTTGGCTACATCGCCGGGGTTGAGCGTGAGGTGATGCGCCGCATTGGCGGGGCGCCGCGCGACGTGAACCAGCACACCACCGGCCGCGGTCACCAGGTCCGCTCCGGGATATCCGGTCATCGCGCAGGGGTGTGACGAGGTGTTCTTGAAGGAGACGGTCACATGGCGCAGTGTGTTGGCAGACGCGACGTCTCCGTTGGTGACTCCGAGGTCACTGTCGGAGCACTGGCCGGCTGGCGCAGCGGTCGGAGTATCTGTTGGTGGCGTTGAACTCGGTGGCGCCGTTGGCGCAGAACTCGTTGGCGACGCGGCAGTCGTGGTCGTTGGGGACGTGGCCCCCGGCGATGTGGATGGCGCCGCTGGGGTTTGATGGGTCGTGCATCCCGCGATCAGAACGACCGATAGCACAGTCAGCACCCGTTTCATGTCCCACCCCTCGTTACGCCGGACCAAGCCGGAAAATCAATTCGAGTGTGCATCACCAATGTTTGTGACACACGGACATATTCGATCCGGGCGCGCACATCTGTATTGAGTAGTGGACTACTCGATTATTGACTGGGACATTGCTGTCTGATTGCTCGATATTTCCTGTGCCCCAACGACATATTGGTTGGGATCGCTCGCGGGGGCGCGCCGCACGAAAGGAACCGAGGAGGCGAACTTTGCGCTTGGCATTGGCATTTCGCGCACAACAGTCCGTCTTGTGTCCGAAGATGCCGCAAACCCCACCTGAGCGATGTGCAGATGGGGTCCGGGTCGTTCAATCGGTGAATCACCGCGGCAACGGATCAGAAAGGCACGTCCACATTGTCGCCGAGCCACTTGTGGTAGCCGAAGATTGCTGGGCTCTCCGGATCAGTGCCGTAGGGCGTGGCGGGATCGGTATCGGTGACGGCGGCGGGTCCTGGCTGCGTCACGGCCGTCGTCATAGGCGCCGGGTGGGTGGCGGCGCTGGCGACGGGGGCGACGGCGACCGCGACGCCGATCGCCGCTGCGGTCAACCACGGTGCTGCGAACTTGATTGTTGTTTTCATGGTGTTCTCCTGTTCGGCGTGCGATCCGTCGTCGGGACGCCCATCTGCGTGTACGAGCCGGTGGCGGTGAGGGCGTTGCCAAGCGGCGACGCGCAGATGGGGTCCGGCTTGGGGGTGGGTGCTCAGAAGGGCACGTCCACTTGACCATTCGTGGTGTTGGCCTCATCGTGATCCGAAACGTGGTAACCGAGCACGTATGGGGAATGGGGGTCCGTGCCGTAAGGCACAAGAGGATCGGTGTCGGTGATCGCGGCCGGACCGGAATGGGGTACCGGAGTGGAAGCGGCGCTGGCGATGGGTGCGAGAGCAATCGCGCCACCCATTGCTGCTGCGGCCAACCACGGCGCGACGTACTTGATCGTGGTCTTCATGATGTTCCCCTTTGCTGGAGCACCCTGTTTGGGCTAGGGAAATCATTGCGCTCTAGCAAACGGATGTCGTCAATGCTGGCATCCGTTCGACCCTGCAGTTACCTGGAATTCATTGCTGGGGGAGACCTATCCCTGGTTTGTCCACAGCGTCGCGAACCGACGGTCAAGTGCCGTGATCAGGCGGTCGAGGTCGCGTTGTCTGGCTTCCAGCGCGCGAACCTCGGATCGCAACCGCGCCATCGTCCGAAGCCCGACAACCTTGTCGCCTTCCACGCAGGCTCGCAGCTGTACGCGGCTTCGCAGCAGGTCGCCCGCGACCTGCTGGCGCTCGTCGGCAAGGACCCCGCGGAAGTACGCCGCCTGCGAGGCATCTGCAGCGCGGGCTGGACCGACACTCCGCTCCCCAACAGCCACCGTGGCAATCTAACGGTTCCCTTAGGTGGCTGCCACTCGGGTCACATTTGCCCGTGCGCGGGGGAGAGGCTGTTTTCGCGATCACTCCATCCGTTGGAATCGATTCAGCACCAATGCGATACGGGGTGGGCCAACCGCCCGCCTGGGCTGAGGCCACAACTTACGGCAGAATCGCGCACGTGACGCCGCCGCAACGCCCAGGGCAGCCTGATTGGCGCGGTAGAGGTACCCCACCGCCCGGCCCGGCGCCGCGCAGGCCTCCGCCGCCCCGACGTCCGGAGCCGCCGCAAGAACAGCTCCGCGCAAGGTACCGGCCCGCCGATGTGGGGCCTACCCAGAGGATCGTGCGGCCTCAGTCACCAGCGGATGCGAGGCCGACCCAACAGATCCAGCGGATGCCGCCACCCCCACCGCCACAGTCATTCCCCGACAAGAAGCAGCGGCGCTCGCGCGGCATCAATCGCCAGTCGATCATTCTCATCGTCATCATCGTCGTCGCGCTGGTGACGGGCGGACTGGCAGCCGCCGAACTCTACGCCCGGCACCGCGCCGACAACATTCTGACGGAAGTCGCCCAATGCGTCGTGCAGGACAGCGCCTCCATCTCGTTCGGGGTGAATCCGCCCTTCCTGTGGCAGCACATCACGGGCCACTACACCAACATCTCGGTCGACACCGCCGGGAACCGAGTCCAGAGCGCCAACGGAATGACGGCCAACGTGACCCTCAAAGACGTGCGGCTGCAGGATTCCGCGAACTCCAAGGGCACCATAGGATCGCTCACCGCGACACTCAGCTGGAAGTCCGCAGGCATCAAGGACACCGTGGCTGCCAGCCTTCCTGGCGTGGGCAATCTGGTCTCCGGCGTGAGCACGGACTCCGCAGCGGGCACCGTGATCCTGGCGGCTGGTAGCAACAGCGTCACGGCCAAGCCCGTCGTCACCGACGGTGACCTGAACCTGAAGGTTCTCGACGTCAACGGCCCGCTGCCGAAGGACGCGGTGCAGACGGCACTGAACGGCCTCACCAAGAAGCTGAATGACAACTATCCGCTGGGCATCCACGCCGACAGTGTCAAGGTGACCGATACCGGAGTGGTCGGATCGTTCTCCAGCCAGAACGCACCGATCCCCAAAGCGGATGCGAATCCGTGTTTCGCCCGGCTGTGAGCGCCGATTAGTCAGCTAAGACGGCGATTTCGTCGCCGAGCCGGTAACCAGGCGCCAGGGGAAGCGCGTCGCCGCTCCAGAACGAGCCGGGATCAAACCAGCTGTAGTGCTTTTCGGTCGTGAGCAAGCCCATCTCCTCGTAGGTGATCGCGACGGTCTCAGCACAATACGCGGTTTCCAACCCGACTTGGAGTTTCTCCGCCTTCCTGCGCCGAGTGGCCTCACGAACCTTGCTGTGCAAGAACGGAATTCCTCGCGTGAGGTCGGCGACGGCCAGGCGGCCGCGGAACCATCGGCCGGTGAGCCTGGCGGTGGTGGGAAACGGTGTGCCGTCCATCCGGGCGACGACCTTCAGTGCGCGGTCCTCCTGCTCGCGGGTCGCGTACGGTGTCAGCTGTCGCAGCCAGCAGCGCTGATGGTAGCTGGTCATCCAGCGCTCGATCGCCTGCCGGGCGTCGTGCAGCTGGACGCCGCGGTGATTACCGCCCGTCCACATGTCGGTCAGTTTGTCGCCCAGCTCCGCGTGCCACATCAAGGGGGGCAGGTCTTCGATCGCGATCGTCATCCCGACGTGGTTGACCGGGCTGTTGCTCATCGTCTGGATCGCCCGGTCCGGTCCGGAGGATCCTCGGAACAGCCAGATATCACCCGTCCGGGTCTCGTCCAGCGCTCGCTCGAGCGACACTGTGCTTTCCCTCACGCGAGCAGCTTAGGCAGACTCTTGCTATGCGCGGCATATGGAAGTGGGTTGGACTGGCCGGTGTCGCCGGCGTGGTGGCGGGTGGCGTGTTGGTCGCGCGCGACCAACGTAAGCGCAATTCCTACACGCCAGAGGACATCCGTGCCCGGCTGCACAAGCGGGTGGCCGAGGCCGGCGGCGCTGACACGCTTTAGCTGGCCACGGCGTAGAGCCGATGCGAGCCCGAAAAACCCTTCAGTTCGACGTCGCGGGCGTCGTCGTAGGCGATGTCTTCGTCGCTGACGGCGTCACGCACCACCTCGCTGACCAGAATCTCGCCGCCGTCTGCCTGCGCCGCCACCCGCGCCGCCATCGCGACATTGCGCCCAAACAGGTCGTCGCCTCGACGTACCGACTTACCCATGTGAATGCCGATCCGGACACGAATCCCATTGGGCCGCCTGCGAAGTGAGCGTTGCACGTCGATGCTGCACCGCACCGCCTGCTCGGGCTGCGCGAAGGCGATCATGAAGCCGTCGCCCTGACTCTTCACCACATGACCAGCGTGCTGCTTGACATGCCTACGGACCAGCTTGTCGTGACTGCTGATCAGCCTGACCCACGCCCTGTCGCCGATACGCTCGTTGAGCGCCGTCGACTCCTCTATGTCGGAGAAGACGATCGCCACTTTGCCGCTCGGCGCCAGCCGCGCCAGATCCGGTCGCTCCACTTCCGCCCAGTCGGCGAGATCCTCGATGGACGATCGGACCGCTGCGCCCAGTCCGTCCTTGCGCAGGATGTTGGCGGTCTGCCAGACCTGCTTGACGGCCTCGCGACCGCCCGAGAGCAGCATGTTTCTGGTGTCGACCCGGCGGCGCAACTCGTCGAGTTCGCGCTGTTGACGTGTGCAGCGCCGCCAAATCACGAAGAGTGCCACCGCCTCCACGACGGCGGCCGCCGCGAACACGTAAGCCGCAATCTGCGCACCCATCACCGCTCAAGTATTGGATGCTGAACCGGTGATGCCCGAGGCGCCCTACTACGAGAGCCGCTACATCCGCGCCAACCACCCCGAGCGGCCGCAAGCGTTGTGGCTGCGCGAAACGCTGCTGCTGCCAACCGCAGGCGATCCGGTGGCCGACGTGTGGGTGATGGTGTTCGACCCCGATGGGGAGGGCAACAAGGCGCTCAAGGAGCCGTACCCGATCGACGCCGCCGCCTACGGGTACGACAATTGGACCGCGCGCATCGGCGCGACATCCATCGACGACCGGTCCGCGCAGGGTGTCGTGACGGGCGGAAACCGCTCGGCGCGATGGGATCTGCGGATCACCCCGGGATCCGAGCACGAGGTCAGGCTCCTCACCGACCGTGCATACAAGGCGCGCATCCCGACGGCCAAGACAACCGTCCGCCACCCGCTGGCGCAGTTCGACGGGCAGGTGGAACTCGACGACGCACGGCTCGTGCTCGACGGCTGGACCGGCAGTGTGAACCACAACTGGGGCACGCGGCACACTCCCGCTTATGCGTTCGGGCAGGTGTGCGGCTTCGACGACGCGCCGGACTCGAGCCTGGAGATCGTCACTGCGCGGGCAGCGGTCGGACCGGTGTTGACGCCTGCTGCCACGTTGTTCGTGTTCCGGCACGCCGGCCAGGAGTTCGCGGTGCGCTCCATCCTGGGCAGCCTGCAGACCCACGGCCGATATCGGCCGTTCTCATGGTCGTTCGGCGCGCGCGTGCGGGACCAGATGATCGAGGGCGAGATGGTCGTCGATAATTCTGATGTCATCGGCCTGACCTACACCGACACCGATGGCGGCTCGAGGTACTGTTACAACTCGGCGATCGCCACGTGTCGAATGCAGGTGGCGGGCAAGGCCTTCGAACACCGGGAGCTGCTGGCCACCCGGCGCGCGATGTTCGAGATCCTCACCGACAAGCCGCACGACGAGGTCCCCCTGCTGGCCTGATCTTTTTGGCGAGCAGACGCAGAAACGTCCAAACTCGGCGTCTGAAACACGTTTCTGCGTCTGCTCGCGCGAAGGCTGGCCTAGGCGAAGGCGCTGGTGACCGTCGCCAAGTCGAAGTAGTCGCGCCACGCCGCGATCTTGCCGTCGACGACTTCGAACACTCCCGTTACCGGCAGTGGGATCTCACCGCCATCCTTGCGGCGCATGACGTCCGTGCGCTCGTTCATCACGACGTTGCCGTCACTGATCTGACGGTGCACCTTGAAGTCGATTCCGTCAAATCCCGCGGTGAACCCGGCGACGAACTCTTTGATCGCTTCGCGGCCGTTTACCGGTTCCATCGGAATGTTGTGGTACACGGCGTCTTCGGTGAAGTAGCCGGCCAGCACATCGGGGTCGGGCGATGCCCACTTCTTGCAGAATTCGGTCACCACTTCGTCGGGAGATCGTGTCATTCCTTGATAACACTCGGCGACGCAAGGTAAATCAACCCCGCCAGCGCAGCCGATCCGACTGTGCTCACGTCGACCCCGCCCGCGATGCCGGCCAGCGGCCCGACGTACAGCGTGGTGTTGACCGCCAACAGGCCGAAGAGCCCACCGACCGCCCAAGCCACCGCGGCAGGCACGTTCCAGCCGTCGGTGAACCAGTAGCGGCCGCCGTGTCGTCCCTGTGCGAAGGCCTGCAGATCCGTCGGGTCGTAGGTCTTCGTGCGCAGCGCGCCGATCGCCAGGATCGCCACCCACGGCGTGATGACAGCGTTCAGCGCGACCGTCATCGCAGTCACGGACTCGACCGCGTCGAACACGAACACGCCCAGGTACAGCAATGCGATCGCGACAGCGGCGGTGATGATGGTGGTCTGTGTCCGCTTGAGCCGCGGCGCAAGGCCTTCCAGATCCAGACCGCTGGCATACACGCACAGCACGCCCTGGCTCAGCCCGCCCAGCAGCGAGATGACCACGATCGGCAGCACGTACCATGCGGGGGAGGCCGCGACCAGATCGTCGAGATACGAGTCGGTCGGATTGGCGAACGTCATCGCGGTGAACGCGCCGAAGAGGCTGGGGAGCAGCACGCCGACGAACATGCCGACGCCCAGCGCGCCGCAGATGCGCCGATTGCTGAAGCACTGCGCGGAGATTCGGCGGGTGTAGTCGCCGATGGTGGGCCCATATGAGATGGGTGCGGCCGCGAACAACACGGCCGACAGCGCCCATGTCTGCCAGAATCCACCCAGCGCATACTCGCCGCTCGATGCGCCGGGATCGAATCCGTTCGCGAATGCGAAGACGCCGAGGATCATGAGCGCCCCGACGACGGGGACCACCACCTTCTGCATCGCGACGATCGTGGCGTGGCCGTAGAGCGCGACGGTGACCATCAGCGCGGCGACGGCGGCGTAGGCGATCGCGTGCACCGCGTCGTTCTGGGGCATGCCGAGCAACCGGTGCCCTGCGGCGACGAGTGCGTCACCGCTCGTCCACACTGTCACCGCGGCGAATCCGAACGCGATGAGCAGTGCGATGCCCGATCCGATGAACCGGCCGCGGATGCCGAAGTACGCCCCGCTGGACACGGTCATGTTGGTGCCGGTGCGCGGCCCGATGATCGCGGTCGGCAGGACGGCGAGGGTGCCGACGGCGATGCCCACGGCCATCGACGAGACCGTCTGCCAGAAGCTCAGGCCGAACAGGATCGCGAACGCGCCGAATACGACGTTCGTCCACGTGAGGTTCGCCCCGAGGAAGACCGCGCCCAGATTGCGCGGCCGGGAATCGCGGGCGTCCTCGGGCAGGTACTCGACGCCGGCGTTCTCGACGGCACCGACACGGTCGTTGGGGAGGGCGATCTCCGGGGGAGGCAGGGTCGCTGTCATGGCTTGTCCTTGTTGATGGGTGGTTCAATAGTGTTGATGTAGTGTTCAATAAGGATCGGCATTCGTCAATAGAGAGGACCGAAATTGACCGTGGACGCGCGTGACGCCAAGCGGAAGCTCCCGGCCGAACGACACGGTGAGCTGTTGGCCAAGGCTGTCGAGATTGCGCAGGCGGAGGGTCTGTCCGCGGTCACCCTGCGGCGCGTCGCCGCTGACCTGGGCGTGACGCCGGGCCTGGTCAGCCACTATTTCTCGGCGGCCGAGCAGCTGATCACCGCCGCATTCCGGTCGGCTGCCGTGGCCGATTTGGCGGAGGCGCGGTCGCGGGTCGACGCCGCGGGTACGGCCGTGGCCAAGATGGACGCGCTGATGGACTACGTGCTCGACGACTCCAGCGACGACGCGAGCGCGCTGTGGCTGGAGGCGTGGAGCCTGGGTCGGCGCAACGCACCGCTGGCGACCGAGGCCAAGGAGCTGACCGCGGAGTGGCTGGACTGCATCGCCGACATCGTTCGGGCGGGTGTCGACGACGGTGACTTCCACGTGGTCGACGTTGACGTCGCGGCGCGGAGGTTGCTGACGATGATCGACGGGCTCGGCGCCCAGAAGGTCGTGCGCGCGGTGCCGTCAGATGAGGCCAAGCACATCGCACAGGCGTACTTCGCCTCGGAGCTCGGCGTTGCGGGCTGAGGGGTCAGTGTGGGTCCTGCCCGGCTCTGCGCGACAGTGCCGCTAGTAGTGGGGACAAGACATCCCAGAGGCGGGCACAAAGAACAACTTCACTGTCAGACGCCGGGCCGCGCTACCAGCCCTCGGTCAGCACCCGGTCCAGCGCGTCGACGTAGAAGTCGGCACCCTCGATGTCAATGCACAACGGCGGCTTGGTCTTCAGGATGTTCTGGTGGTCGCCGGTGGGCTGGATGATCACTCCGAGCTCGAGCATGCGGTCGCAGATCGCCGACGTCTCTTCCGTCGCGGGTTCCAGCGTCTCCGGGTTGCGGATCATCTCGACACCCAGGTAGAGCCCGATGCCGTGCACGGTGCCGATGATCGCGTGCTTCTCCTGCAGCGCTTGCAGTCTCGCCTTCAGGTGTGCCCCGACGCGCGCGGCGTTGTTCTGCAGCCCTTCGTCACGCAACACATCGAGGACCGTCATGCCGATCGCACACGACAGTGGGCTGCCGCCGGTCGACGAGAAGAAATAGCCCTGCGAGCGGAACCCATCGGCGACTGCACGGCTGGTGATCACCGCGCCGAGCGGATACCCGTTGCCCGTCGACTTGGCGATCGAGATGATGTCGGGCACCGCATTCTGCTGCATGAAACCCCAGAACCATTCGCCGAGACGGCCATACCCGACCTGAACCTCGTCGGAGATCGCCAGCCCGCCCGCCGCCCGCAGCGCCGCATACACCTGCTGCAGGTAGCCGTCCGGCAGCGCCATGCCACCCGCATTGCCGTACACGCTCTCACAGATGAACGCCGCGGGTGGGCGCCCGTCGGCCACCATCCTCTCGATCTGCTCCACCGCTTCGCCCACGTAGCGAACAGCCTCGGCACCGCGATACTTGCCGCGGAAGCTGTTGGGCGATTCGACCGTGTGCACCCAATCCGGTCGGGTGGCAAGCGCATTGGGGTTGTCGGCCGTCGACGTGGACACTGCGTCCGTGCCGTACGTCCAGCCGTGATAGGCCTCGCGGACCGCTACCACATCGCGCCGGCCTGTCGCTGCCGTCGCGAGCCGGATCGCCAGATCGCTTGCCTCGGAGCCGGAATTGACCAGAAAGACCGTGTCCAGCGGATCGGGCAGCAGCGCCGCGAGCCGCTCGCTGAACTCGACCACTGCGGCATAGTTGAACCGCGAATTCGTGTTCAGCTTGCGCAGCTGCCTGGCGGCGGTCTCGGCGACCCGCGGGTGCGCATGGCCAAGCACGGTCACGTTGTTGACCATGTCGAGGTAGGTGCGACCGGCCGTCGACATCAGGTAATGCCGCCTGCCGCGCTCGATCTGCGGCGGTTTGGCGTAGTAAAACTCCTGCACGGAAGCAAAACTCGCGTCGCGTCGGGACAGCAGATCGCCTGCGTCGCGCACCTCCACCGCGGGCAGCCCGAGCAGCGGTCGCGGATCACGGGTGAGCGCAAGCCAACCCGGCGCCAGCTCGAAGCGGGTCAACGGCGGCGCTTCGGGTGCTCCGACCGGTCGCACACCGACTTCCACCCATGCACCCGCGGGCCCGTCGGCCAGCGGTTCGCCGGCCCTCACGCTGCCCGACGCCGCCAGATCCACCCCTGAAAGCGTCAGCTCGTATTCGGCGCCTCGCAATGTGGATCCGTCGATCTCGCCGTCCCACGGCGCGACGAGCGGTGTCGCAGATGCCGCCCAGACGCTGATCACGGTCGCCACGACGTCTGGGCTTTGCTGGCTGAGTTTGCGGGTCCGGCTCAGCCGCGCCTGACCGTATTGGGTGACGACGAGCCTGGCGCCGCTTTGCACTGCAGTCCTGGCCAATTCGTCTTCGATGTCGGCGTTGAGCGAGCCGTCGTTCTCGAACGCGAAGTCGTAGACGTCGGACGTGGCGGCCAGGTCGAGCGTCACCACCGCGGCGGGGTCCGCGTCGACGAGTGGGACCGTGACCTCGATCGGGCCGGTAACGACTGCGAGGCCGAGGTCGGCCTTTATCGCCGCAGTCATCACGTCGATCGGAACGGAGGTCGCCTGTTCGAACATGCGCCACTCGCCGCCGGACTGGTTGGCCAGATAGGGATTGTCGGGATCGAGGCTGGCCTGCTGCGCACCACTGGCGATCAGCACCGCGGTGCGGAGCACCACCATCGGCCACAACACGTCGGCCTCCGCAGCCGTCAGCGGCCGGTTGGCGTGGAAGGCCCGGACGGCAGGCAGGATCGAGATCGGTTCGCTCCCAGGGTGCCCCAGTACCGACGACACCGTGATCGCCAGTTCCGACACCGCCCAGCTGTCGGATAGGTCGCCGAAGTCGATGACCCCGTCCGGGTAGGCCGAGCCGTCGGCCCGGCGACCCACCACGACGTTGGCGTCGGTGACGTCCAGATGAACGGCCTGCCGCGGCAGCTCATCGACGACTGGCGCAATCCGTGCCCAGGCCTCGGTGGCTGCCGTATCCACCTGCGAACGGCTCACCGGGTCGGCGACGTACGAAATCAGTTCCGCCACAACGGCAGCGCCGTAACGCAGATCCCATTGCAGGACCCGGTCGAGGCCGGGATGGCGGAAACCCTCGAGCGCCCGGCTCACCCGCCCTGCGATCTCGCCAAGCCCGGCGACCGCGGTCGGCGACAGGTAGCCCGAATCCAGCAGTGTCCCGCCCGGCAGGAAACGGAGCAACCGCACGTATGCGGTGCCGTCTACCAATCCCCTAATGGCCGTGCACTTTTGGCCTGCAAGGTTGGGCAGTGGCACCGCCATCCGCAGCGTAGGTTCAGCCTCCGCGATCAGCTCGGCCGCCAGGTCCTGGGCCTCGATCTCGGTCGCGTTGAACGCGGGATTGGCGATCTTCAGCACCCCGACGATCTCGTCTTCAGGACCGGCGACCACAAAATTCTTGTCCTGGTTGCTGCCAAGCGACGTCGCACGCGCCCGCAGTCCGTAGTGCGTGGCCAGAATCTCCTGGGCCTGCGCCTCCGTGACTTGAGGCGCCGGAAGCGCCGGTGCCTCAAGGAAATTGAAACCGACGCTCACCGGCTGACGAACTGCACGACGGCTTCGGAGAACGCGTCGTTGTCGTCACCCGCCGCGGTGTGTCCCGCGTCCGACAGCTCGACGAACTCCGCGTGCGGCACCTTCGCGAGGAAGTCCTTGACGCCCTCGGGGCTGACCACATCGGACAGCTTGCCCCGGATCAGGAGGATCGGGATCTTCAGGTCGATCGCCGCCCGTTCGAGCTTCTCCTCCCGCACGAACGCATCGTCGGCCGGGGCGGTCAGAAACTTCGGATCCCAATGCCAGTACCAGCGGCCATCACGTCGGCGCAAGTTCTTCTTCAGACCCTCCGGGCTGCGCGGCTTGGTCCGGTGGGGCAGGTACTCGGCGACAGCGTCGGCAGCCTCTTCGAGCGTCTCGAAGCCGTGGACATGGCTGAACATGAATTCGCGGATTCGGGCGCTGCCACTCTTCTCGTACCGCGGCACCACGTCAACAAGCACCAGTTTGGTGACCTTCTCCGGGCCCGCAGCATCGGCGGCGAGGATGCCGGTCATTCCGCCCATGCTCGCGCCGATCAAGATCACCGGCCGCCCGATCTGCTCGATCACCTGCAGCGTGTCGGCGCACAGCGCATCGACCGTGTAGGTCGCGTCGGCGGAGCGGTCGCTGTCGCCGTGACCGCGGCTGTCCAAGGCGACGACGTGGAAGCCTTCGTCAGCCAGGACCTGGCCGGTGTTCTTCCAGGAATATCGGTTCTGGCCCCCACCGTGCAGGAGAAGGATCGACGGCCGGTCAGAGTCGGCTCCGCCGCCTGATGTTGCCGCCGTTGCGGCTCCGCGGTTCCATTCGTCTGCAACCAGGACCAGATCGTCGACGCCACGGAACTTGACGGTCTCCGGTTCGCTGCGTGTAGTGCTCACGGACGTCCTCTCGGCTGGCCCCGGGGCATCACGTTACCCAGACGACAATTTGCACCAATCTTCGGCCCGGGTGGACCACAGCGTCCCTAGAATCTGCGATCGTGCAGCCAGACACCGCCAGTGACGACGACCGCGGCTACATCATCGACGCGGCATACAGTTGCTTGTCGCAGCCGCACACCGGCCCGATCCCGGTCGCTGCGATCCTCCAACGCGCCGGGGTGTCCACCCGGGCGTTCTACCGCCACTTCAAGTCCAAGGACGAGTTGTTCCTGGCGATGCTGCGGCAGGAGAGCGACGCGCTCGCCGATCGGCTCGACCGCATTGCCGACGGCGCTCCCGTCGACCAGCTCAAGGCGTGGATCGAGGAGATGTTCGGCCTGACACGCGATCCGCGCAGCCTGATGCACGTTATAGTGCTCGATTCCGATGAGGTGCGCGCAGCGAAGGGCTACCGGGAGGCGCGGGAGCGCACACATGCCCACCGCGAACGGTCGCTGGTCGAGATCCTGCGGCGCGGCCGAGCCGACGGCACCTTCCCGCTGGCCGATCCCGATCACGACGCGATGGCGCTCAGCGCGGTGGTGAGCCGGGAAATGACCGTCCGGGGCAGCGCCGACGGCTGCGAACTCCAGCGGGCGAGGGGACGAGTCCTTTATTTCGCCCTGCGTGCGCTGGGCGCCGTAGGGGCGACCACCGATCGGCGATGACTCTGGAGCGTCTTGTCGGTCGATACGGGAAAGCCGCTTTGACGAGAGGAGCCCACAATGCCGTCGATCACGCCGTCACTCTGGTTTGACAACAACCTCGAAGAGGCCGCGCAGTTCTACACATCAGTCTTCCCGAATTCGAGGATCGAATCGTTCGAGCGCTACACCGAAGCCGGGCCAGGCACGCCGGGTGACGTGGTCTCCGGAACCTTCGTGCTCGACGGCCACCGGTTCATCGGGATCAACGGCGGACCCCAGTTCCCATTCAGCGAGGCGGTGTCGTTCCTCGTCGAGTGCAAGGACCAGGACGAGGTCGACTACTACTGGGACAAACTGGTCGAGGGCGGCGAGGAGTCGCAGTGCGGCTGGCTCAAGGACAGGTTCGGGCTGAGTTGGCAGATCGTTCCGAGTCGGCTCTTCGAGCTGACGGGCCACCCCGACCCGGCCCGCGCCACGGCGGCGACGAAGGCGATGCTCGGGATGCGCAAGATCGTCATCGCCGAACTCGAGGATGCGGTCCGCTGACCGTCAACTCGTCAGGCGGCCCATCCACTCGAACGCAATTCTAAAACGCGTTCCATCCGGCATGTTGCGCATTTGCTGAAATGGTTCGTGAGCGGCTGCGGATAACGTGCAGTAACAGTTACGTGACGGGTCCTCCGGCGGCGTGGGTGGCGCTCGTCACCGCGGCATTGATGGTGTTGCCCGGCCAGAAATTGGTGATGTGCGGTTCTGCGGCGTCCTCACGTGCAACACTCACAACTTGCGAGCACGGGTTGTTCGTCGGAGGGATCGCACCGATGGCGGTGAGAACGCGAGGGAGGGCCCGATAGATGGTCGCTTCCAACATCATTGCCAAGCCGGTGCGTGGTTTCGGCGGCTTCTATGCAATGGCCCTCGACACCTTCGTCCAGATGTTCAAGCCTCCCTTTGCGTGGCGCGAATTCATTTCGCAGTCTTGGTTTGTCGCGCGAGTCTCCATCGTCCCGACGTTGATGCTGACGATTCCCTACACGGTGTTGCTGACGTTCACGTTCAACATCCTGCTGACTGAGTTCGGCGCTGCCGACTTCTCCGGCACCGGTGCGGCGTTGGGGACCGTGCGCCAGATCGGCCCGATCGTGACTGTGTTGGTGGTGGCCGGTGCCGGGGCCACGGCGATGTGCGCCGACCTCGGCGCGCGCACGATCCGGGAAGAGCTCGACGCGCTGCGCGTGATGGGCGTCAATCCCATTCAGGCACTTGTCGTTCCGCGCGTATTGGCCGCCACATTGGTGTCGCTGGCGCTGGCGGCGACGGTGATTCTCGTCGGACTCGCAGGCGCCTATCTGTTCTGCGTGTACATCCAGCACGTCTCACCCGGTGCGTTCGCAGCCGGCTTGACGCTGATCATCGGCGCCGCAGACGTCACGATTGCGCTGTTGAAGGCAGCCCTGTTCGGGCTCTCCGCCGGCATGATCGCCTGCTACAAGGGGATTTCCGTCGGCGGCGGGCCTGCCGGGGTCGGGAACGCGGTGAACGAAACCGTGGTGTTCACCTTCATGGCGTTGTTCGCGATCAATGTGGTCGCCACCGCCGTCGCCGTGAAGGTGACGATGTGACCATCTCGAGGCCCCATTCCCAGTTCTCTTGGCTGAAAAGCCGGTTCGGTGGCGTGGTGGAGGGTTGGAACCGGGTCGGCAGGCAGACGAAGTTCTACGGGGCGACGGTGCGGTCGATCCACTACGCCTTCACCTACTACCGGATCGAACTGATTCGACTCATTGCTCAGATGGGCCTCGGCGCAGGCGCGCTCATCATCATCGGCGGAACCGTCGCGATCGTTGGCTTCTTGACCGTGACCACAGGCGCACTGGTGGCCGTGCAGGGCTACACCGATTTCTCTGAGATCGGTGTCGAAGCCCTGACGGGATTCGCATCGGCATTCTTCAACGTCCGGCTGATCGCGCCGGCCACCACCGCGGTCGCGCTGTCCGCGACCATCGGTGCCGGCGCCACCGCTCAACTCGGCGCGATGCGGATCAATGAGGAAATCGACGCGCTCGAGGTGATGGGCATCCGGTCGGTCGCCTACCTGGCTTCCACCCGGGTCGTGGCCGGTCTGTTGGTCGTCATTCCGCTCTATTGCGTTGGCGTGATTGCCGCTTTCTGGGCAGCGAAGTTCGGCACCACGGCGCTCTACGGTCAGTCAGCGGGCGTGTACGACCACTACTTCCGAACATTCTTGAACCCGACCGATCTGATGTGGTCCTTCATCCAATGCATCGTGCTGGCGGTGGTGATCATGCTCGTGCACACCTATTACGGCTACACCGCGCGGGGCGGGCCTGCCGGCGTCGGTGAGGCGGTCGGGCGCGCGGTACGCACCTCGCTGATTCTGGCCGCATTCGTTCTCGTGATGATGTCGCTGGCCGTATACGGGCAGTCCGGAAACTTCAACTTGGCCGGGTAACGGATGGACACCGACGACAGCGGCCTTCACCCAGGGTGGTACACGCTCATCCTGGTGGTCGTCTTCGCTGTCCTGATCTGGTTGTCGTACGCGCTATTCGCGGGCACCCTGCGGTCCGAGGTTCCGGTCACGCTGACCTCGGACCGGGCGGGCTTGGTGATGGAGACCAACGCCAAAGTCAAGATGCGCGGCGTCCAGGTCGGCCGCGTCGCGGCCATCGGCCTCGGTGGAGAGGGCGGGGCACCCGTCTCCTTGAAACTCCAGATCGACCCCGACCAGATCAAGTACATCCCGGCGAACGTCGAAGCGCAGATCCGCGCCACCACGGTGTTCGGCGCGAAATTCGTCGATCTGGTGTATCCGGACAACCCCAGCCCGCAACGGCTGGCAGCCGGTCAGGTGCTCAAGTCGCGCAATGTCAGCACCGAGGTCAACACGGTGTTCGAGAACGTGGTCGCCGTGCTGAACCAGATCGACACCGCCAAGCTCAACAGCACGTTGTCCGCACTCGCCGAAGGCGTTCGCGGTCAGGGGGAGAGGATCGGTCAGGCCACCACAGACGCCAACCAGGTTCTGCTCCAGCTCAACCCTCGCAGCGAGACGATTCGCGCCGACTGGCAGGCGTTGAAGGGCTTCAACGACGCGTACAGCGGTGCAGCGCAAGACATTCTGACGGTGTTGAACGCGGCGAGCACGACCAGTGCGACCATCACCAGCCACGCCAAGCAGCTGGATGCGTTGCTGCTGGCCACGATTGGCCTCTCCAACAGCGGGATAAGCCTGCTGGCGCCGAGTCAGGCCAACCTCATCAAGGCCATCAATGTGCTCGAGCCGACGACGGACCTGCTCTACAAGTACAACCCCGAGTACACGTGTCTTCTGGTGGGATCGAAGTACCTGCTGGATGCCGGTGGCTACGACGCGCTGGGCGGCAACGGACGCTCGATCGTGCTGGACGCTGGGCTGGCGCCTGGAGACGATCCATATCACTATCCGGAGAATCTCATTGTCGTCGGTGCCAAGGGCGGACCAGGCGGCAAACCCAGCTGCGGCTCGCTGCCGATCGTGGACAACAGCTGGCCGGTGCGCCAGCTCATCACCAACACCGGCTACGGAACGGGAGTGGATTGGCGGCCCAACCCCGGCATCGGCTTCCCCGGCTACGTCAACTATCTGCCGGTGACCCGTGCGGTGCCGGAACCGCCAAGCATCCGCAACCTTTTCGGAGGGCCGGCGCCGGGACCGATCCCGTATCCGGGAGCGCCGGCCTACGGTGCGGACTTGTACGCGCCGGACGGCACGCCGCTGTGGCCCGGCCTTCCGCCTGCACCACCGCCGATGGCGCCGAGGGATCCAGGGCGGACCCCGGGCTCCGAACCCTTCGTGGTTCCGGCGCCCGCGCAGATGCAGCCGACGCCGTTGCCGCCCGTGCCACTTCCGGAGGAGGCTGCCCCGTCACCCTGACCGTCCGTACTTCCCGCTCGCGCCAATGAAAGGTAACCCGCCGTGAAAGCGAATCTGCGAAGCGTCACTGTGCGCCTCGTTGTCTTTCTGGCTGTGTGCCTGGTCGGTGTGTTCGGGCTGTATGCGGTGTTCGGGCAGCTGCGCTTCGGGGAGAAGACCCACACCTACAAGGCCGCGTTCACCAATGTGACCGGGCTCGAGAAGAACGACTTCGTCCGGATCGCAGGTGTCGAGGTCGGGCAAGTGAAAAACGTTGCCATTCAACCCGATACAACCGCACTGGTCGAGTTCACCGCCGATGACTCCGTCGTGCTGACCGAGGGCAGCAGGGCCGTTATCCGGTACGACGATCTCATCGGCGGTCGCTATCTGGCGCTCGAGGAAGGCGCAGGCGGCACCAAGAAACTCAATCCCGGCGACACCATTCCGCTCGCCAGGACCTCACCGGCACTGGACCTCGACGCGCTGATCGGCGGGTTCCGGCCGTTGTTTCGGGCGTTGGACCCGGACCAGGTGAATGCGCTGTCCGGCCAGCTGATTCAGGCGTTGCAGGGCAAGGGCGACACGATCAACTCGTTCCTTGCCCAGACGGCCGCGCTGACGAGCACGTTGGCCGACAGGGATCAGTTGATCGGCGAGACCATCATCAGCCTCAACACCGTGCTGGGATCGCTGGGTGATCAAAGTGACCAGTTCGCCGAGGCGGTCGACGCGCTCGCCGAACTGGTGAAGGGCTTGGCGGATCGCAAGCAGGACATAAGTAACGGTCTGGCGTACACCAACGCCGCGGCCGCGAGCATCACGGACTTGCTGGCGCAGGCTCGACCACCGTTTGCCAAGACGATCCACGAGACCGACAGGGCCTCGGCAATCGTGGTCGCCGACCATGAGTACTTCGACAACTTCTTGAACACACTGCCCGACGCGTATCAAGCGCTGGCGCGGCAAGGCATCTACGGCGACTTCTTTTCCTTCTACCTGTGTGACGTGGTCCTCAAGCTGAATGGCAAAGGGGGCCAGCCGGTGTACGTCAAGGTCGCGGGCCAGAGCACCGGGAGGTGCGCGCCGAGGTGAAGCCATTCTCTGAACGCAATCTGTTCGTCATCGGTGCCATCGGGATCGCCGTCACCGTCGCCATCATTTTGGGGGCGATCAACTACGACAAGCTGCCCTTCTTCAACCAGGGCAAGGAGTATTCGGCCTACTTCGCCGAGGCCGGCGGCCTGACGAATGATGCTGCAGTTCAGGTTTCGGGCTTTGCGGTGGGTAAGGTCCGATCTATCGAGCTCGACGGGCCACGGGTGCTCATCAAGTTCACCGTCGACAAGAGCATTCGGCTCGGTGATCGCACTGAGGCGGCGATCAAGACCAAGGGTCTGTTGGGAACGAAGATCCTCGTGGTCACCTCTCGCGGTGATGGGCAGCAGGAGGGCGTCATTCCTCTCGACCGCACCACGTCGCCTTATCAGCTGCCTGATGCGCTCGGCGAGCTGGCGACAACGATCAGCGGTCTGAACACCGATCAGTTGTCGGATTCGTTGCGGGTCTTGGCGGATACGTTCGCCGACACCCCGCCCGAGCTGAAGATCGCGGTCGAGGGCGTGGCCCGGTTCTCCGATACGCTGAACCAGCGCGACGCGCAGCTGCGTGGCCTGCTGACCAACGCGAACAAGGCGACGACCGTGCTGGCCGAGCGCAGCAATCAGGTGGTCGGATTGATCACGAACACCAATGCGCTGCTGGCCGAGCTCGAAAACCAAAGCGCCGCTGTGGATCAGATCTCGGGCAACATATCGGCGCTCAGCCAACAGTTGCAGAGCTTCATCGCCGAGAACCGCGACACAATGAGGCCCGCGCTCGACAAACTCAACGGCGTGCTGACGATCATCGACAACCGCAAGGAACGCCTGCAGAAGTCGATCAAACTGCTCGACGTCTACTCGATGTCGCTGGGCGAATCGGTGTCATCCGGACCGTTCTTCAAGAACTACATCGCCAACTTGCTGCCAGGCCAGTTCGTGCAGCCTTTCGTCGACGTCGCATTCTCCGATCTCGGCCTGGATCCCAACGTGCTGCTGCCGTCCGAACGCACCGACCCGCAGATCGGCCAGCCGGGCACACCTGCGTTGCCGGTGCCTTACCCGCGCACCGGGCAGGGCGGCGAACCGCATCTGACGCTGCCCGACGCCATCACCGGCAACCTCGGCGATCAGGGGTGCGGTCCGCCCGGCTTACCGCTGCCCGGCCCCACTGGTTGCTACCCGTATCGCGAGCCGCTGCCCGCGCCACCGCCGGGTGGTCCGCCACCGGGACCGCCTGCCGTGGCGCCGCCGGGGCTGGAGTCCACACCGCTGCCGACGCCGAGCCCCGTCATGATGCCCGCGCCGGGTGAGGTGCCGCCGCCGCCCGCACCGGGGGAGGCCGGACAATGAGTCGCCTTCGCAGAGGCTGGGTCGCCGCGGCCCTTGTCGTGCTGCTGGTCGCCGGTGTGGCCACGCTGTTCCGGACCAGCGACACCATCAACCGCACGAATGTCGTTGCGTACTTCGAGAACAGCAATGGCATCTACGTCGGGGACGACGTTCGAATCCTGGGTGTGAACGTCGGCAAGATCACCGAGATCCGGCCGCAGCCCGAGCGGGTGAAGGTCTCGTTCTGGTACGACACCAAGTACAAGGTGCCCGCCGACGCGAAGGCCGCGATCCTGTCGCCGACACTGGTGACGGCGCGGGCCATTCAGCTCACGCCCGTTTACACCAAGGGGCCGGTGATGCGCGATAACGCGGTGATCCCGCGCGAGCGCACCGCCGTTCCCGTCGAATGGGACCAGGTCCGTGCGCAACTGGAGAAGCTGGCCCACACTCTGCAGCCGACCGAGCCCGGCGGGGTGGCCCCCTTGGGTTCGCTCATCAATACGACCGCCGACAACCTGCGCGGCCAGGGCGCCAACATCCGCAACACCGTCATCAAGCTGTCGCAAGCCTTTTCGGCGCTCGGTGATCACAGCACCGACATCTTCTCGACGATCAAGAATCTCGCGATCCTGGTGTCGGCACTGCAGGACAGCACCAACCTGATGCGTCAGCTCAACCAGAACCTGGCGTCGGTGACCGGCCTGCTCGCCGACAATCCCAACGAAGTCGCAAACGCGGCACGGGACCTCAACGCCGTTGTGGGTGACGTGCAGACGTTCGTGACCGACAACCGCGAAAGCTTGGGCACCACGTCGGACAAGCTGGCCGGGGTGACACAGGCGCTGACCGACAGCATCGACGACGTGAAGCAGTTGCTGCACGTGGCGCCCACCACGCTGCAGAACTACATCAACATCTATCAACCGGCCCAGGGTGCGGCCAGCGCGGTGCTCACGGTCAACAACTTCGCCAACCCCATCACGTTCCTGTGCGGCGCTATCCAGGCTGCATCGCGGTTGGGTGCCCAGCAGTCCGCCAAGTTGTGCGTGCAGTACCTGGCGCCGATCATCAAGAACCGTCAGTACAACTTCCCGCCGATCGGCCAGAACCTCTTCATCGGTGCGAGTGCGCGACCGAATGAGATCACCTACAGCGAGGACTGGATGCGGCCCGATTACATTCCGCCGCAACCGCCGCCGACTGCGCTGCCGCCGGCCGCAGCGCCTCCAGCACCGGCGCCACCTGGCCCACCGCTGGCGGCGGAGGTTCCTATCGCCACCAACCCGGCCGACGGGCTGTCCGGCATGATGGTGCCCGCGGGAGTCGGACCATGATGCGGGCCAAGTGGCTACGCGTCGCGGCCAGCCTGCTGGTGGCGGGCCTCGCGCTAGCCGGTTGCGGCAGGGGCGGTCTGAACTCGATTCCGCTGCCGGGCGTTCAAGGGGTAGGCCCTGACTCGTTTAGTGTTCAGGCCCAAATGCCGGACGTCGACAACATCGAGCCGAACTCGCGCGTCCGGGTCGGCGATGTGAACGTCGGCACCGTCAGGAAAATCGAGCGTCAGGACTGGCATGCGCTGGTGACGATGGAACTCAACGGTGACGTCGACCTGCCTGCCAATGCGACGGCCAAGCTCGGTCAGACCAGCCTGCTGGGTTCGCTACACATCGAACTGGCGCCGCCGACCGACGTGGCGCCCGAGGGTAAGCTGCACGATGGCTCGCTGATCCCGCTGGCGTCGTCGGGCCGGTATCCGAGCACCGAGCAGACGCTCGCGGCAATTGCGCTGCTGCTCAACGGCGGTGGCATCGGTAACGTTGCGGACATCACCGAAGCGTTGAGTGTCGCGTTCGCCGGTCGTGAGAATGATCTGCGCAGCCTGATCGAGCAGCTCGACAAGGCGATCGGCTATCTCGACGACCAAAAAGACGACATCATCGCCGCCACCGAGAGCCTGAACAATCTCGTCGGTCAGTTTACAGCACAAAAACCGGTGGTGGACAAGGCGTTACGGACCATTCCGGATGCACTGGCGGTGCTCAGGGATGAGCGTGACAATCTCTCCGAGGCGCTGGCACAGCTCGGCAGGTTCAGCGCACTGGCCGCCGACTCGGTCAACCAGACCAAGGATGCCCTCGTTCAGGAGCTGAAAGACATTGGCCCGGTGCTGGAATCGCTCGCCAACGCCGGTCCGGCTCTGACGCGTGCGCTGAGCTTCCTGCCCACGTTCCCATTTCCCAAAGAGCAGATCCTCACATGGCAGCGTGGCGACTACGCCAATCTCTCCCTCATCGTCGATTTGACCCTGAGCAGGATCGACGCCGGATTCTTCACCGGAACGCGGTGGGAGTGCGATCTGACTTGGTTGGAGCTGCAGTGGGGCCGCACGATAGGCCAGCTGCCAAGCCCGTGTACCGCTGGTGGCCCGGGCACGCCCGGCAACCCGTTGCTCATTCCCTATCGATGGGATCAGGGGCCCTGACATGATTTTGACGCGACGGATACTCATCCAGATAGCGATCTTCGCGCTCGTGGCGATCGCGGCGCTTGCGGTCATGGTGTTCGGGTACATGCGGCTGCCCGAGATGCTGGGCGTCGGGCAATATCGCGTGATTCTTCAGCTACCCGAGACCGGAGGGCTGTATCCGCGGGGCAATGTCACCTATCGCGGCGCGCAGGTCGGCACTGTGGACAGCGTCCACCTGACCGACACCGGCGTCGAGGCAGTGCTGTCGCTGGATTCGAAGGTCGAGATCCCCGCCGACCTCACAGCCGAGATACACAGCGTGTCGTCCGTCGGCGAGCAGTACGTCCAGCTGATCCCGCGCAGTGGTAGCGGTCCCGCGCTGAAGGACGGGGACGTAATCCCACAGGACCGCACCACGGTCCCGACGGACATCAACACCGTCCTGACCGATACGACACGCGGCCTGCAGGCGATCCCCCAGGAGAATCTCAAGACGGTAATCGACGAGGCTTACCTCGCGGTTGGCGGCCTCGGGCCCGAGTTGCGCAGGCTGGTCAACGGCAGCACCACACTGGCCATCGATGCCCGCAAGAACCTCGACCCGCTGACGACGTTGATCGACCAATCCAAGCCTGTGCTGGATTCGCAGACGGACACCGCCGACTCCATCCGGGCGTGGGCGTCCAACCTGGCGAGCATCACGAGCCAGCTGCAAGCGCAGGACTCTGCTGTGACAGGGATCCTGCAGAAGGGGCCCGGCGCCGCCGAAGAGGTCCGTGCATTGTTCGACAGGCTGCGGCCGACGCTTCCGATCGTGCTGGCGAACCTGGTCAGCCTCGGCGAGGTAGCCGTCGCCTACCAGCCGAGTCTGGAGCAACTGATCGTATTGTTGCCTCAGGGCACTGCTGTCAATCAAGCGGTCGGCGTTCACAAGCGCAACACCAAGCAGGACTACAAGGGCGACTACCTGACCCTCAACCTCAACCTGAACCTTCCGCCGCCATGTACTACCGGCTTCCTGCCCAGCCAGCAGCAGCGGGCGCCAACCTTCCAGGACTACCCCGACCGGCCGGCGGGCGATGTGTATTGCCAGATCCCGCAGGACGCGCCGTTCAATGTGCGCGGCGCGCGGAACCTGCCGTGCGTCACCGTCCCCGGCAAACGCGCGCCGACGGCGAAGATGTGCGAGAGCAACGAGAACTACGTGCCACTGAACGATGGCTACAACTGGAAGGGCGACCCGAACGCGACGTTGTCCGGCCAGCCGATCCCGCAGCTGCCGCCAGGCTCCCCACCTGCGCAAGCACCTCCGCCGACGGGTCCGGCGCCGCCGCCGATAGCGGCCGCCGAGTACGACCCAGCGACCGGCACGTACGTTGGACCGGACGGGCGTGTATACACACAGTCCAACCTGGCCCGTAGTGCCACAGAGGAGCAAACATGGCAGACGATGCTGCTGCCCCCGACGGGGAACTGAGCAAGTCGACGGCCACCGAGGAGACGTCGACCGCAACCGAGCCGGAGGCGAGCGGTACCGAGGTCTCGGACACGGCCGTGACCGACGGCGCCGAGGACAGCGCAGACGAGGGCGAGGAGACCGCCGACGTAGTAGCCACGCCCGCGAAGCCGCGGATGTCGCATGTGAAACTGGCGACGATCGTCGGGCTGGTCGCGGTGGTGGTGTTGGCCGGCCTGACTGGCTGGTTGGGGTTCCGTGCGTACAAGTCGCATCAGGCCGACGAGCAACGCAAGCTCTTCCTCGAAGTCGGCCGACAAGGCGCGCTGAACCTGACCACGATCGATTGGCAGGAGGCCGACGCGGACGTGCAGCGCATCCTGGACGCCGCGACGGGAACCTTCTACGACGACTTCCAGAAGCGGGCGCAGCCGTTCGTCGAAGTCGTCAAGCAGGCACAGTCGAAGTCGGTCGGCACCATCGCCGAGGCGGGATTGGAGTCGGAATCCAACGACGGGGCTCAGGTGCTCGTCGCCGTGACGGTCAAGACGTCCAACGCCGGCGCGCCCGACCAACAGCCGCGCGCGTGGCGGATGCGCATCTTCGTGCAGAAGGTCGGCGACGACGCCAAGGTGTCCAACGTGGTGTTCGTCCCGTGAGCAAACACCGTCAAGATCAGACCGCAGAGGACCAGACCACCGTGCCTTCCGACACCGATACCGACCTGATCGAGGATGCGGTCGAAGACAAGGCGGCCGAGGATTCGACCGAAAATATCGACGAGCCAACCGAAGCCGCCGATGCGGCGTCGGAGTCAGCTGAACCGGAAAAGCCCAAGCGGCGCACCCAGTGGGCGCGTGTGTTCGCCTTCGGTGTGCTGCCCGCCGTGGTGCTGCTGCTGGGGCTGGGCGCGGGATACCTGAAGTGGGTGGACAATTCGGCGCGCGTAAAAGACATCAACAGTGCCGATTCGCCTGCGCGAGAGGCGATGCAGGCCGCCAAGGACAGCACGATCGCACTGCTGTCCTACAAACCCGACACGGTCGAACAGCAACTCGGTGCGGCACGCGACCTGTTGACCGGCGATTTCCGCGACTCGTATACCTCGCTGACCAAGGATGTCGTGATTCCCGGGGCCAAGCAGAAGCAGATCTCTGCAGTGGCAACGGTTCCGGCAGTAGCCTCGGTGTCCGCCGATCCCCGGCACGCCGTGGTGCTCGTGTTCGTCAACCAGACCGTGGTCGTCGGGCAGGACGCGCCGACCGGCACCGCATCCAGTGTGCGAGTGACACTGGACAAGATCGGTGACCGCTGGCTGATCTCCAAGTTCGACCCGGTGTAGCGTGACCGAACCGCAGTGGTTCGACGTCGCGGCGCCGACCGTGCAGTTGCGCGCCTTGACCTGGGGTCCGGCCGATGCGCCAATAGCCTTGTGCCTGCACGGTTTCCCTGACACCGCGTACAGTTGGCGCAAGGTGGCGCCCGCACTGGTGAATGCGGGGTGGCGGGTGGTGGCGCCGTTCATGCGCGGCTACCTGCCGTCATCGCTGCCGTCGGACGGCAGCTACCACGTCGGCGCGGTCATGGACGACGCGCTGCGGGTCCTGGACGCGGCGGGACCGACGGGGCGTGACGTGTTCATCGGCCACGACTGGGGAGCCATCGCGGCCGCGGGGCTTGCGGCGATGCCGGACAGCCCGTTCAGCAAGGCGGTGATCATGTCGGTGCCGTTGACTGCGGCGTTCCGTCCGTTCGGTCGGCTGCCGCACTCCGCCAGGCTGGCCGCGAAACTGCCGCGTCAGCTGCTCCACAGCTGGTACATCATGTACTTCCAATTGCCTTGGCTGCCAGATCGTTCCGCGTCGTGGGTGATACCGCGGTTGTGGCGGCAATGGTCGCCCGGATATCACGCGGACGAAGATCTGCGCTACGTCGATGCCGCGATCGGCACACCGGAACGGTGGCGTGCCGCGCTCGGGTACTACCGCGCGACCGTCCGCGGCAGCAGACCGCCGGACCAGTACGCGGAGCTCAACAAGCATTGGCTGCAGGCGCCGCGGCTGCCGACGCTGTATCTCCACGGCACCGACGACGGTTGCTCGGAGGACTACACGCCGTGGATCGAGCGGGTGTTGCCCGACGAGAGCGAGGTTGCACTGATCGAGAACGGCGCGCACTTCCTGCAACTCGACCAGCCCGACGTCGTCGCGCGTCACATCGTCGACTTCATCGGACGGGCCAGCTAACGTCGCGTTGGGATTGGGCCGCCCGGCTACTTATTCAGCCCGGGATGGTTGCGGGCGACCAGTCGCGTGATGAGCCGTCGCGGCAGATGGTGGTTGAACACCGCCGCAATCCGGTTGGGCGCACCGGGAATGATCACACCCTTACCCGAAGCCAGGCCGTCGACGGCGGCCCTGGCCACCCCGTCGGCCCCCTTCCACAGGAACTTCGGCAGTGACTTCTCGGCTTCTTCTTGAGGTATGCCCGTGGCCTCGCCGAACGCCGTCCGCACTGGCCCCGGACACAGCGCGGCGGCGGTGACGCCGGTGCCGCGCAGCTCTTCGCGCATCGCCTGGGTATACGAGAGGACGAACGCCTTGGCCGCTCCGTACGATGCCTGGCCGGGCACGGGACCGAACGCGCCGACCGATCCGACGTTGAGCACCGCTCCCCGTCCGCGCTTGACCATCCCGGGGACGAACCGGCTGCAGAGGTCGACCACCGCGGCGACGTCGACCTCGACCAGGTTGAGTTCAGCCTGCGGATCCGAATCGGCGACCGGGCCCAGCGTGGCAAGCCCCGCATTGTTGATCAGGACGTCCGCCACGACACCGAGCGCGGCCACCTGGTCGGCCAGTGTCGCGCGCTCAGCACGGTTCGAGAGGTCGGCGGGCAGCACATGTGCCAGCCCGCGGAGTTCTTCCGACAGGTCGCGCAGGCGGTCGGCCCGGCGGGCCACGAGCACCAATCGGTAACCGCGGCGGGCGAATTCGCGGGCGATTTCCTCGCCGATTCCCGACGACGCACCGGTGACGACGACGGCCCCGTCGTCGCTTCTAGGTGGAAGCATGGGCCAGACAATAGCCTGAGACCATGATGGTCCGTCGGCTCTCGGCGGTCGATGCGCAAATGTATTGGATGTCGGCCAAGATCCCCAACGATCAGTTCCTGCTGTACGGCTTCGCGGGCGTGCCGTCAGATCTCGAGCGCGCGCTGGATGTGATCCGCCGGCGGGCATGGGGGACCCCCGAGTTGGGGCTGCGGATCGAGGAGCGCAACGGCCTCACCTATCCCGCATGGGTGACCGCGCCGATCGAGCCAGAACAATTCGTCGTGCACGATCTCGCCGACAGCAGCTGGGCAGGGTGTCTCGCCGCGGCAGCGGGGTTGGCCGAATACCAACTCGACCCCCGTCGGACGGCGTGGCGGCTGCACGTGTTCGCACCCGTCGACGGCGTACCCGGCACGGGCGCCGGCACGGTGGCGGTCCTGCAGGCCGCCCATGTGCTTGCCGACGGCATCCGCGCGTCGGCGCTGGCGGCATGGCTGTTCGGCCGCGCGGACGAGGTACCGCCGGTGCCCGCTCCGCCACCGTTCGGCGCTGCGGCCATGCCGTGGCGCAGCTTCCTGGCGGCTCGTGCACATCGACGGTTGGTGCACGACACCGATGCGGGACTGGTTCCCCCGCAGGCGGACTCGCGTCCTGCGCTGCGCAGTAACACACGCCCTTGCGGTGTGCGCAGCATCCGGACGGTGATCCGGAACCGCGCAGAGCTGCCCGGGCCCACTGTGACAGCCGGGGTGTTGGCCGCGGTGTCGACGGCTCTGGCGGGGCATATGCGCGAGCTGGGTGACGACCCGTCGGCACTGGGCGCCGAGGTACCGATGGCGAAAGCCGGTGTCCGGCAATCGCACAACCACTTCGGCAATGTCGGCGTCGGCCTGTACCCGGAGCTGGACGCCGCTGCGCGGGCGGCGCGCATCGTCGAGGACCTGGCTGACCGACGGCGAAGGGCGGCACATCCGGCGATGCTTGCCGGTAGCCGGGCGTTCGCCGCGGTGCCTGCGCCGCTATTGCGCTGGGGCGTTGGGCGATTCGACCCGACGTTGCGGTCTGCGACCGTCATCGGCAACACCGTGGTGTCAAGCATCAACCGCGGACCGGCCGACCTGCGTTTCGATGAGTTGCCCGTGGTGCTGACCGCAGGCTATCCGGGGCTGTCGCCGATGATGGGCCTGACGCACGGTGTGCACGGTATCGGCGACACCATCGCGATCAGCGTGCACGCCGCCGAGTCGGCCATCGGTGACGTGGACGCTTACGTCGAGCGGCTCGAAAGCGCGCTCGGATCCGCCGGCTAGCTGGCAGGCTTGATGCCATGGCCGACACCAGGCACGTCGTTCTCATCCACGGCACCTGGCTGCGCGGCGACAGTTGGGCCGACACCCGTGCGGAGTTCGAACAACGCGGCTGCACCGTGCACACGCCGACGCTGCGGTTTCACGAGCTGCCGCTCGACGAGGGCGCCAAGAAGGTCGGGTCGGTCAGCCTGCGCGATTATGCTGACGATTTCGTCGCGCTCGTCGAGTCGCTTGACTCTCCGCCGCTGATCCTGGGCCACTCGCTCGGCGGCCTGATAGCCCAGCTGGTCGGCGCCCGCGTCCAGCACGCCGGTTTGGTCGCGGCGTGTACGGCGCCCGCGGCGGGGATCTACGCCATGTACCCGTCGACCGCGCGGATATTCGGCCTGCACTACCTCCAGGGGCGACCTTGGAACAAGCCGCTGTGTCCCGCGTCGTGGAAGGTGTTCCGCAGCTATATCTCCAACACCCACTCCGACGCGGAGGCGCGCGAAATCTACGCCGGGCTGGTGTGCGATTCGGGCCGGGTGTACTGCGAGATGGGCTTCCCGTGGCTGGATCGGGCCAAAGCCGCAACGGTGGACTTCGCAGCGATCACGACGCCGGTGCTGACCATCGGTGCCGAAGACGACCGGACGGTGAATACGCGGGTGCCGCGCACGACCGCGACCAAGTATCGGCAGGGCACCTACGTCGAGATCCCGCGATCCGACCACCTCGTCTTCGTGGGCGAATCCCTACCGGTGACGATGAGCCGCATCGACGATTGGATGGCACGCAATCGGGTGTTGTCCGCTGACTAAGCCTCGCCGTGTCTAGGTCTTGCTGACGGCGATGACGTCGTCGAGAGTCGCGAATGCTGGTCGTGGCGTTGGCAACTCGGGTCGATCAGTGGCGCGCAAGCCGTCGAGGAGCAACGCAAGATACCGCCGCCACGTCTCAGTCGAAAACGTGACGCCGAGCATCGCGAAGATGACCGCCGCATCCTCCGGCTCGGCCTCGGCGCGGATTAACCCGGCCTTCTTGGCCCGGTCGAACAGCCGGGTGACCCCGTCGACGATGTGCGGCCAGATGCGTGTCTTGTCATCGACATTGCCCTGCCCGGCAAGGATTTGGTAGAGCCCACGGTCAGCGGCGAGCCGGGTCGCCGTGCGCTCGAAGAACATGACGATGCTGTCCCATGGATCTTTGACTTTCAGCGCGTCCTCGGCGTCGCTGGCGATGTGCTGGGTCGCGTCGGCCAGGACCTCGGCCGCGAGGGCCTTCTTGTTCGGGAAGTGTCGGTACGCGGTGCCCGTTCCGACACCGGCTTCGCGGGCGATGTCGTCGAGCGTCGCATCGATCCCACGTTCGGCGAACATTCTGCGGGCCGCACTGATCAGCCGGTCCCGATTGCGGGCCGCGTCCTTGCGGATCATCAGGCCGCGTCGTTCTCGATGAGGCTGCGCGCGCAATCGGTAACGGTGTCGGCTGCAGGGCGCGGCCGCCAGCCGAGCAGCTGTTGCGCCTTCGCGGTGGTGTGCCGGTTCTTGCGACCGAGACCGGGTGTGATAGCCCGCATTTCGGGGTCGAACAGCGCCACCAATCGGACGATCACATCGGGAATGGTGCGGGTCGGCACCTTCGCCGCGGCGGGGCCGAGGCGTTCTCGAAGAACCGCGGCGATGTCGGCCATCCAGACGAACTCACCTGTGGCGAGGAAGCGCTGCCCAGCGGCCTCGGGCGTCGTCATCGCCCTGATGTGCATATCGGCGATGTCGCGGACGTCGACGACCTCGAGACCGATCCGCGGCGTGCCGGGCATCCGGCCGCGCAGCATCCGCCCGATCACCTGCACGGAGCCGAGGTTGTCGGTACCCAGGATCGGTCCGAAGACCGCGCCGGGCAGGACTGTGGTCAAAGTCGTTGGACCGTAGGCGGATTCCATGAAGTCCCACGCCGCACGCTCGGCCAGCGTCTTGGACCTGCGGTAGGCCTGCAGCCCCGGCGCGTCGGGGTCCGTCCACAGCGTTTCGTCGCTGATGCCTTCGTCTCGGTACGACGACGGGCTCGCGGTGTTGGCCGCCGACGTCAGCACGACTCGAGTCACCCCGGCTGCGATAGCGGCGCGCAACACCCGAAGCGCACCGTCGCGCGCCGGAGCCACCAGGTCGCCCGCGCCGTCGAGTCCCAGCGGGGACGCCACGTGCAGAACGTAATCACAGCCGGCGACAGCGTCGTCCCAGCCGTCGTCGCACGTCAGGTCGGCGGCCACACACGTCAACCTGTCGGCCGGATCGACGACACGCGATATGGCGTCGCGGACCGCCGCCTCCCTCGACGCGTCGCGCACGGTGGCGCGCACGCGGTAGCCGCGCTGCAGCAGTTCGACAATGCACCAGCGCGCGATGAAGCCGGTGCCACCGGTCACCAACGCCGTCTCTGTCATGCGGATCCCTCGGGTCGAATTAGCGGAGGTGGTATCTCCGTTTTGAGTCTACCTAAGCGGAGGGTGCACCTCCACTTATTTCTGGTGAGCAGACGCAAAAGCGTACAAATCCGGCCTTTGGAACACGTTTCTGTGTCTGCTCGCCGGTCTAATCCGCGGCCCGCAGCGACTCGATCGCGACGTCGAGAGCCGCTTCGAGATAACTGAGGTCGCCGGTGGCCAGCATGACGCCGACGCCGCCCTGGATCCCCGCCAGCAGCGCGGCGGCGACCTTGTCCGCATCGAGCCGGGCGGCGACCTTGTCCTGCGCCTGCATATGGCGCACGCCGGCCGCGATCTCGACGTGCCACTTGCGCATCAGGGCCGACGTGACTGCCTGAGCGCCGGGTGTGCTGCGGCCGATCTCGGACATCAGCACCGCGAGCGGGCAGTGCTGCCCCTGCCTGCGGTACCGGTCGACGACGGCGTCACGCCACCGCTGCCACGCCGCCCACGACGTCAATTCGCCCAGATATGGTTGCTGGTCGTCGAGGACCATCTGCGCCTCGTGCTCGGCGACCGCGAGTAGGAGCTGCTCCTTGCCGTCCGGGAAGTAGTGAAACAGTTGGCTTTTGGAGGTCTGCGTGCGTGCGCGAATGTCGTCGAGCGTGGCGACGGCGACACCGCGGTCGCGGATCTCGGCGGCGGCACCCTCGATGATGCGCTGCCGTGTCGCGTGGCCCTTGGCCGTCAACTTCTGGACTTGCAGGTCCATTTTCAACAGCGTACCAGTGGACCCATGAGTCCAAACATCAAGCGGCTGGCAGGCCGCACAGCACTGGTGACAGGTTCTACGGGCGGTCTCGGGGTTGCGATCGCCTCGGCGTTGGCCGAGGAGGGCGCCTTCGTCGTCGTCAGCGGCCGCGACAAGGCCCGCGGCGATGCCGTCGTCGCCGACATCCGAGCCGCAGGTGGCACGGCCGAGTTCGTCGTCGCCGACCTGGGCGCAGGGGAGCAGGAGGTAAGTCGCCTGGCGGAACAGGCCACGGCCGTGGCGGGAGGGCGGATCGACATCCTGGTCAACAACGCAGCGATGTTGCTCATGCCGACACCGACCGCCGAGATCTCCGAAGAGCTGCTGCGAGATGCGTTCGCGGTCAACGTGTTCGCGCCGTTCCTGCTCACCGGTGCGCTGGCGCCGGCGATGATGCAGCGCGGCGATGGCGCGATCGTCAACATCGGGTCGATCACGGGACTTCGCGGCAGCGCAGGCTCGGCGGTCTACAACGCCAACAAGGCGGTGATCCATTCGTTCACCCAGTCATGGGCCGATGAGTACGGCCCGTTCGGTGTCCGGGTCAACGCCGTCGCGCCGGGACCGATCGCCACCGAGCGCCAAGAGCAGTTCGCCGGCCACGTCGCGCCGTTGCTGGCCCGCATCCCGTCGAGGCGGATGAGCACACCTGAGGAGGTCGCAGCCGCGGTGGTGTTCCTGGCCAGCGACGAGGCCTCCAACATTCACGGGACTGTGCTCAGTGTGGACGGGGGCTACGCGGCCGTTTAACACATGGCTTAGATTTTGTTGCATGACTGACCACACGGCGATCGACACCGGACTGCTGATTCTTCGGGTGGTGCTGGGTCTGACCATGGCAGCACACGGTTACAACAAGTTCTTCGGCAAGGGCGGCTTGGCGGGCACCGCGGGCTGGTTCGACAGTATGGGCATGAAGCCGGGCATGTTCCACGCCCGCGTCGCCGCCACCACGGAGATGTCTGCGGGCATCGGGCTGGCGGTCGGTCTGTTGACGCCGATTCCCGCGGCAGGCTTCGTCGCGCTGATGCTGGTTGCCGCCTGGACCGTGCACCGGCCCAACGGGTTCTTCATCGTCAAGGAAGGCTGGGAGTACAACCTCATCCTGGCGGTGTCCGCGGTCGCCGTGGCCACGATCGGTGCCGGCAGGTTCAGCCTCGACTACGCGCTGTTCCGCACGACCGGTCTCTACGACTTCCTGCACGGCTGGTGGGGTCTGCTGATCTCGGCGGTGTTGGGGCTCGCGGGCGGCATCGGTCAGCTGGTCATCTTCTGGCGTCCGCCGGCTAAGGCCGATGCGGCGTAGCGCGAGTCCGGCCGAACCGAATCCGCGCGGCTAGAACACGTTCTAGTCTTGCAGCCATGGGTTTTCTGAAGCAGGACGCGCCCGTTGTCGACTACGAGGAGTGGAAAAAGGGCACGCGTGCCGAGAAGATCATTCCGATGGCCCGGCACTGGGCCGAGGTCGGCTTCGGCACCCCCGTCGTGCTCCACCTGTTCTACGTCGTCAAGATCCTGCTCTACATTCTGGCGGCCTGGCTGATCGCCCTGACGACCGAGGGCATCGACGGCTTCACCAACGTCGCGTCGTGGTACGCCGAGCCGATCGTCTTCGAAAAGGTCGTGCTCTACACGATGCTGTTCGAGGTCATCGGGCTGGGCTGTGGCTTCGGTCCGCTCAACAACCGGTTCTTTCCGCCGATGGGTTCGGTCCTGTACTGGTTGCGGCCCAACACCATTCGGCTTCCACCGTGGCCGAGCCGGGTACCGCTGACGAAGGGCACGACGCGCATGCCCGTGGATGCCGCGCTGTATGGCGCGATGCTCGTGATGCTGCTGGTCGCGCTGTTCTCCGACGGCACGGGTCCGATCCCGGCGTTGGGCACCACGGTCGGCGTGCTGCCGATGTGGCAGATCTGGACGGTCCTTGGTCTGCTCGCCCTGCTCGGCCTGCGCGATAAGGTGATCTTCCTTGCCGCCCGCGGCGAGGTGTACGCGTCGTTCACGGTGGCGTTCCTATTCGCCGGCTACGGGGTGGACATGATCATCGCCGCCAAGCTCGTCTGCCTGGTGATCTGGCTCGGCGCGGCCACGTCCAAGCTCAACAAGCACTTCCCGTTCGTGATCTCGACGATGATGAGCAACAACCCGGTTTTCCGGCCGCGGTTCATCAAACGGAAGTTCTTCGAGCACTTCCCCGACGACCTGCGGCCGGGGCGGATGTCCCGGTGGCTCGCGCATTTCAGCACCGCGATCGAGGGCCTGGTCCCTCTGGTGTTGTTCTTCTCCCACGGCGGCTGGCCGACCGCGATCGCCGCATTCGTGATGCTGTGCTTCCACTTCGGCATCCTGTCGTCGATCCCGATGGGGGTGCCGCTGGAGTGGAACGTGTTCATGATGTTCTGCGTGCTGGCGCTGTTCGTCGGCCACGCTCCTGTCGGACTGACCGACATGACGACACCGCTGCCGGTGCTGTTGTTCCTTGTGGTCGCGGGCACCGTGGTGGTCGGAAATCTTTTCCCGCGCAAGGTTTCGTTCCTGCCGGGCATGCGGTACTACGCGGGTAACTGGGATACGACGCTGTGGTGCGTCAAGCCGTCGGCCACGGAGAAGATCGAGAAGGACATCGTGTCGATAGCAAGCATGCCGCAGACCCAGATGGAGCGGTACTACGGCAGCCCGGAAACGGCACAGATGTACCTCTATATGGGATATGCGTTCCGCGCGTTCAATACTCACGGCCGCGCGATGTTCACGCTCGCCCACCGCGCGATGGCCGGCCAGAACGAGGACGACTACGTGCTGACCGACGGTGAACGGATCTGTTCGACGGCCATCGGATGGAACTTCGGCGACGGCCACATGCACAACGAGCAGTTGATCGCCGCGATGCAGGAGCGCTGCCATTTCGAGCCGGGGGAGGTGCGGATCCTGATACTCGACGCGCAGCCCATCCACAAGCAGAGGCAGGAGTACCGGCTCGTCGATCCCGCCACCGGCGAATTCGAAAGGGGCTATGTGAATGTCGCCGACATGGTGACGCGGCAACCGTGGGACGACACCGTCCCGGTCCACGTGACGTGGGAGAAGGACAGCGCTGACGCCACCTGATCCGGTGTCTGTCTGGTTCGACGAGACCGGACAGTTGATGAGCGACCTCGGGGCCGTCGACAGGAACTGCGTCGTGCGAGTGATCGGCGGCCACTGCGCACGGCGCCATCAGTGCGTGCTGCTGTACCGGGCGCCTGGTCCGCGGCTGCTTTACGGCAGCGAGCTGATGTCAGAACTCGACGACGAAAGCGGGATGTACCTGGAGACTCATGCCAAGCACCTTGAGGACGAACTGATCTCAATCTCGGTCGACCATGTCGGGCCCGGCGGTCGTCCCGGCAGCTGGCGGTATCGGCTGTTGCCGATGCGGTGGAAGACCGAAGATGGATTGGTGCATACCGCCACGCGGCTCGCGGTGTGGCCCGACTAGGGTCACAGCGCGAGCGACTTTGTCGCTACGAGCCCGGCAATTCGGGTCAGTGGTCCCCAAGTGCGCGAGCAGTCAGCCCATCACGTCGCGGACCTTGACGGTCTCGAGGCCCTTCAACAGTAGATCGCGGGCGGTGTCGAGGTGTTTGCGCCAATGTGCCTCGGCCGCCGCGCCGTCGCCTGAGCGCAGCAACTTCATCAGCCGCCCGTAGGACCGCATCAGCTTCTCGTAGTCGGCCTTCGACACGGGGCGGCGCTCCTTGAAGAGGAATGCGGTGTGCCGCACGGTGATCTCGTGCAGCATGCCTGCGATGATCGACAGCGTGGCGTTGCCCGACAACTCCACCATGCGGCGGTGAAAGTCCCCGGTCGTCTCCGCCAGCCGACCGGACTGCCAGCCGGCCGGGATGTGTTCGGCCAGCATCCCATCGAGTTCGTCGAATGCCTCAGGCCTGCCGGATTCGGCCAGCAGCCGCGCCGCCATCGGCTCGATGCCAGCCTGAGCCACCATGACGTCGGCGATGGTCGCGCCCGTCAACTCGAGGAGCAGACCGGCTGGCCGCGCGACGATCTCCGGCCCGGGGACCCGGACGCGGGCGCCGGTGCGCGAGCCGCGTCGCACCTCGACGAGCCGTTCGGACTCCAGCACCCGCACCGCCTCGCGCAGCGTCGGACGGCTGACGCCGAAGTGAGCCATCAGTTCGGCCTCGTTGGGCAGGAAGTCCCCGTCCTTGAGCTGGCCGTCGACCACCATGCGGCGCAGGGTTCCCGCGACGAGCTCGGCCGTCTTGGGTGAGCGGACCGCTGCACTCGCCGGTACGGCGTCCGGGCCGATCATCGGCGCCAGTGGTGTGCTTCGTGTCACAAGATCTCCCAAACAGTGTTTTCCGAGCTGTGCAACTCAGTAAACCATGTCGGGTGGGCTCAGATCGGCAGGAACATGAGGTCGCAGCCTACCAACCAGTAGGTTGACCTAGTAAACTTTGTTGCTCTACCTTCGGGGAACACCACGTTCAAAGGAGAAGTGTCATGGCTGAAGCCGTTATCGTCGAGGCCGTGCGGTCGCCGGTCGGCAAGCGCAACGGCGGGCTGTCCGGTGTGCATCCCGGCGAGTTGTCCGCGCAGGTGCTCAATGGTCTCGCCGAGCGCGCAGGCATCGATCCGGAGATCGTCGACGACGTCATCTGGGGCTGTGTCATGCAGGCCGGCGAGCAGGCGCTCGACATCGGCCGCACTGCGGTGCTGGCGGCAGGTTGGCCGGAAAGCGTCCCCGGAGTGACCGTCGACCGGCAGTGCGGATCCAGCCAGCAGTCCATTCACTTCGCCGCCGCCGGCGTGGTAGCCGGCCATTACGACGTCGTGGTCGCGGGCGGTGTCGAGTCGATGTCGCGCACACCGATGGGCGCCTCACTGGCCAACGGCGGCCACCCGTACCCAGAAGCGTTCCGCAACCGCTACAGCCAGACCCCGAACCAGGGCATCGGCGCCGAGATGATCGCCTCGCAGTGGGGGTTTGACCGCACCGCGCTCGACGAGTTCTCGTTGGGTTCACACGAGAAGGCGGCCGCCGCACAGGATTCCGGCGCGTTCAACGACCAGATCGTTGCCATCAAGGACCAGGACGGAAACCCGGTGCTCAAGGACGAGGGCATCCGCCGCGGCACCACCATCGAGAAGATGGGTGAACTGAAGCCGGCGTTCAAGGAAGACGGTGTGATCCACGCCGGCAACTCGTCGCAGATCTCCGACGGGTCGGCCGCGCTGCTGTTCATGTCGGCCGAGAAGGCGAAGTCGTTGGGGCTCAAGCCGATTGCCAAGGTGCACACTGCGACGCTGGCCGGCGCCGATCCGGTGATCATGCTGACCGCGCCGATCCCGGCCACCCAGAAGGCGCTGAAGAAGTCGGGCCTGTCGGTCAACGACATCGGCGTGTTCGAGGTCAACGAGGCGTTCGCTCCGGTGCCGCTGGCCTGGCTGAAGGACATCGGCGCTGACGAGAAGAAGCTCAACCCCAACGGCGGCGCGATCGCACTTGGTCACCCGCTCGGGGGTTCCGGCGCCCGCATCATGACCACGATGCTGTACCACATGCGGGACAAGGGAATTCAGTACGGCCTCCAGACGATGTGCGAGGGCGGTGGCCAGGCCAACGCCACCATCCTCGAGCTGCTGTGACGTCTGATGTGCAGGCCCCCGCCGCTCTCACCGAGCGGCGGGGCAACGTCGTGATCATCACGCTGAACCGGCCGGAGGCCCGCAACGCGGTCAACAGCGCGGTGAGCACCGCGGTGGGCGACGCGCTGCAGGAGGCCCATGACGACCCGGAGATCCGCGCGGTGGTGATCACCGGAGCCGGTGAATCCTTCTGCGCCGGAGCCGATCTCAAGGCGATATCGCGCCGCGAGAACCTTTTCCACCCGGACCACTCGGAATGGGGTTTCGCCGGCTATGTGCATCACTACATCGACAAGCCGACCATCGCCGCCGTCAACGGCACCGCATTCGGCGGTGGCACAGAGCTGGCGCTCGCGAGCGACCTCGTGGTCGCCGAGGAACGAGCGAAGTTCGGGCTGCCCGAGGTCAAGCGCGGACTGATCGCCGCCGCCGGCGGCGTGTTCCGTATCGTCGACCACCTGCCGCGCAAGGTCGCGATGGAGCTGATCTTGACCGGGGACTCGATGTCGTCGGCCGATGCGCTCAAGTGGGGACTGATCAACCAGGTCGTGCCCGACGGCACAGTGGTGGACGCGGCTCTCGCACTCGCGGAACGTATTACGTGCAATGCGCCGCTGGCGGTGTGGGCGAGTAAGCGGGTCGCCATGGGCGTCGATGAGGGCGTAGTCACCGGCGACGAGGCCGGTTGGGCCAGGACGATGCGCGAAATCGGGACACTGATTCGTTCCGAGGACGCGAAGGAAGGACCGCTGGCGTTCGCGGAGAAGCGCAAACCCGTATGGAAGGCGAAGTAAGCAAAGTGATGAAACGTCTGGTATTCGAACCCGAACACGAACAGTTGCGGGAGACCGCGCGCCAGTTCCTCGAAAAGGAGTGCGCGCCGCACGCCGAGAAGTGGGAGAGCGAACGCCTAGTTGACCGCGAATCGTACGTTGCTGCTGGCAAATACGGGCTCATCGGGTTCAACATGCCCGAGGAGTATGGCGGCGGCGGCGTTGACGACTTCCGGTTCAATGCCGTGATCGTCGAGGAGTTGGCGAAGTTCGGCCCCGCAACGCCGGGTCTGAGTCTGCAGAACGACATCATCGGCCCGTACTTCGCATCGCTGGCCACCGACGAACAGAAGGAGCGGTGGCTGCCGGGCTACATCACCGGTGAGCTCATCGGCGCGATCGCGATGACCGAACCCGGCGCAGGCAGCGACCTGGCGGGCATCAAGGCGTCGGCGGTGCGTGATGGCAGCAGCAAGGACGCGGACTGGATCCTCAACGGCTCCAAGACATTCATCTCCGCCGGCATCAACAGCGACCTGGTGATCGTCGTCGCTCGCACCGATCCCGAGGCGGGGCACAAAGGCTTCTCGCTGCTGGTCGTCGAGCGGGGCATGGAGGGGTTCGAACGCGGGCGCAAACTCGACAAGATGGGCCTGCACGCCGCCGACACCGCCGAACTGCACTTCGAGAACGTCCGAGTGCCTGGCAACAACCTCCTGGGCGAGGAGGGCAAGGGTTTCTACCATCTGATGCACAACCTGCCGTCGGAGCGTCTGTCCATCGCGATCGCCGCGATCGCCGGAGCGCGTGAAACCTGGCGCGAGACACTGCAGTACGTCAAGGATCGTAAGGCGTTCGGCCAGCCGATCGGCAGCTTCCAGCACAACCGCTTCCTGATGGCCGAGATGGACACCGAGCTCGAGATCGCCGAGCAGTACATCGATCGCTGCCTGCGCGCCACCGTAGACAAGGAGCTGACCGCGGTCCAGGCGTCGAAGGCCAAGTGGTGGTGCACCGAACTCGGCAAGCGCGTCGTCGACAACTGCGTACAGCTGCACGGCGGATACGGCTACATGAACGAGTACAAGGTCGCCCGTGATTACGTCGACGTGCGGATCCAGACGATCTTCGGCGGCACGACCGAGATCATGAAGGAGATCATCGGCCGCGACCTAGGGCTTTAGCGCAGGAGAACTAGCCCGCTGCGGGCATGTGCTGGTCACCCGGCGGAGCGGGCGGCGGTGTCTGCGCCGAAGTGGTGGTCGTCGTCGTAGTGGCCGATGTGCTGGTCGTGGCGCCCGGGTTGATCGGCTCCGGACCCTGCGCCGGATCCAGCACGCTGTCGATGATGTAGATCCGCGCGTTGTTGGCCTGAATCCCGCCGCAGACGACCTTGGCTGTGTCGTTGAACTTCAGGTCGCCGCCCTTACCGGTCACCTTCACCTCGGTGCCCTCCTGCGACGGCCGCTGGCCGTGCACGTCGTCGGGACCAAGCAGGCCGAGGAACACGTGGTAGTAGTCGAGCTTCGTCAGCGTCGCGGGATCGGCCTTGATGGCGTCGAGCTGGCCCGGCTCCATCGCGGCGAACGCCGCGTTGCTGGGCGCGTACACCACGTACGGCCCGTTCTCCAGGACCGGCACGATGTTGACCGCCGGGTTGGCCTGGCCGGAGATCAACGAGTTGAACGTCGAGATGTCCGGGATGCTGGCGATCACCTGGCCGACCGGCTGGTCGGCGAAGGCCTTCCAATTGGGCAGCGCGGTCTTGAACGCGTCACAACCCGGCCCCTGGGGATCGGGAATCGGGGCCACAGGTGTCGATGTCTCTGCCGGCGGGTCGGCGTATGCCTTGCTGGCGAACGGCGCGTTGATCGTGAACGGCACCGCGGCCACGATGGCGGCGATCCCGGCCGCCGCCCCCAATCCCTTGCTGGCGCGAGTCTTCAATGTCGGCTCCTTCGTCAGGTCGCATCGCATGTTAAGGGCTGCGGGCACCCAACGACAAAGTCGCTCCGAGGGGGCACCTACGTTACAGCCGCACTGACCTGCGCATTCCGCACATTGAGACAGAGCACGGCGGCGACGAAGCACAGGCCCGCCGCCAGGTAAAACGCCATGTCGTAGTTGCCTTGGATATCCCGCAGCCTGCCCGCGCCAGCGGCGGCGATCGCCGCGCCGAGTTGGTGGGATGCGAACACCCAGCCGAACACGACGGGAGATCGCGTGCCGAAGTAGTTGCGGCACAGCACGATCGTCGGCGGTACGGTCGCGACCCAGTCCAGGCCGTAGAAGATGACGAACACCCAGGTGCTCGGCTCGGCATGTGGGGAGAGCAGCGCGGGGAGCAACAGCAGCGATATGCCGCGGCCTGTGTAGTAGACGACCAGCAGCAACCGCGGGTCGACGCGGTCGGTCAACCACCCGGAGAACACCGTGCCTGCCACGTCGAGGATGCCGATGGTCGCGAGCAGGCCGGCGGCCACCGTGGTCGGCATGCCATGGTCGTTGGCGGCCGGGATGAAGTGCGTGCCGATCAACCCGTTCGTCGTCATCCCGCAGATCGCGAAGCTCGCCGCCAGCAGCCAGAACGCCGGCACCCGCGCGCCGATCCGCAACCCGGCGAACGCGGCGGCGAAACTCGACGCAGGCACGACAGCGGGCTCGGCCGCAGCCGTCGCACCATAGGGCGTTAAGCCCTTGTCCTGCGGGTAGTTTCGCATGAACAGCACGACCAGCGGCACCACACCGAGCGCCGCCGCGGCGACGATCAGCGATGCCCAGCGCCAGCCGTGCTGGGCGGTCACCTCGGCGACGATGGGCAGGAAGATCAGCTGTCCGGTCGCACTCGCCGCGGTCAGCACACCGGTGACGAGGCCACGCCGCGCCTCGAACCAGCGCGTCGCGACGGTCGCGACGAAGCCCATTGAGATCGAGCCGGTGCCGACACCGACCAGCACGCCCCACAACAGCACCAGCTGCCAGCTCGCGGTCATCGTCACACTCAGCGCCGATCCCGTCGCGATCAGTATCAGTGCCGCCGACAGCACAGGTCGCACGCCGAATCGGTCCATTAGGGCCGCGGCGAACGGTGCGGTCAGCCCGAACAGCGTCATGTTGACCGACATCGCAAGCCCGACCAGCCCGTGCGACCAGCCGAACTCGTGGTGCAGGGGGGTCATCATGACGCCGGGCACCGAGCGGAAACCCGCCGCGCCGAGGATCGCGATGAAGCTGACGGCGGCCACCACCCAGGACCAGTGAATCCGGCCCAGGGGCGTGCTCCTCTGCGCGGCGGTAAGCGTCACCGAACCACTGTGGGCGATCCGTCAGGCCGTGACTAGTGGCATGAATGACACCAGTCGTCAAAAACATGCCAAACTGGCGGCATGCATCGCATCGCCGTCCTGCTGCTGCCACCTGTGGTGGGTTTCGATGCCGCGATCGCGCCGACGCTGTTCTCGTACGCGACCGACGGCGACGGTAATGCGCTCTACGACGTCGTGACGTGCGGGCTCACGCGGGGCCCGATCGCGGCGACGACGGGCTTCGACCTGCTGCCCGCGGCTGGGCCCGAGGCGCTGGCGACAGCCGACACGGTCGTGATCCCGGGGACGCGGTTCCCATCGGCGCGCACCGAGGGCGTGCTGACACCGGAGGCGTCGGATGCGTTGGCGCGGATTCGCCCGGACACCCGGCTGGTGTCGATCTGCACCGGCGCGTTCGTCCTCGCCGCGGCGGGCCTGCTCGACGGGCGCCCCGCGACCACGCATTGGAGATTCGCCGACGACATGCGGCGGCTGCATCCGCGGGTGTTGCTCGACGAGAACGTGTTGTTCGTCGACGACGGCGACGTGCTCACGTCGGCGGGCCTCGCCGCAGGAATCGACTTGTGCCTGCACATCATTCGCTCCGATCATGGCGCGCAGGTGGCCAACGAGGTCGCCAGGTACTGCGTGGTGCCGCCGTGGCGGGAGGGTGGCCAGGCGCAGTTCATCGATCGGCAAGTGCCTGCGCCGGACCACTTCTCGACGGCGGCGACACGGGAATGGGCGCTGCAGCACCTCGATGAAGAGCTCACGGTGCAGCGGCTGGCGCAGCACGCGAAGATGAGCCCGCGCACCTTCAACCGTCGGTTCCGTGAGGAGACGGGGCGATCGCCGGGTGCATGGGTGCGCAGCCGCCGTGTCGACCGCGCCCGTGAGCTATTGGAGTCGCGCGATCTGCCCGTCGACGAGGTCGCCCGGCAGGCGGGTCTCGGTTCGGGTGGCAACCTGCGCCACCACTTGCGTCGCGGCGTGGGTATGTCGCCGTCGAGCTATCGCAAGGTGTACCAAGGGGTTTGATCGAGCGATCCATATGCCTGGCGAAGTCGGCCAGATCGAGATGACACCCCTGCGTTTCACTCGGGCAACACGGCGGCCACCACGCCAGCCACCTCCTCGGCCGTCTGGCGGAACGTGTCGGCCCCGCAACTGGCGTGCACCAAGGCGCCGATCAGCCCGAACTCCAGCGTCTCGGCGACCTCCGGCCACGCCCCCGATCGCAACGCCGTGCGGACCCGCCGCTGGAGCTCGCCGTGGATCCGCTGGCGGCTCACGCGCACGGACGGCTCGTCGCAGATCAACGCGCTCGAGCACGCCGCGGCCAGCCCCGGCTCGTCGGCAAGCAGCATGACCAGCTGTGAGAACTGCGCGGCGATCCGCGCCCTTGCGGACTTCTCGACGTCGACGATCAACGGCGCCGCGCGCAACCGTTCGAGATAGATCTCGGCGACGATCGCTTCCGTAGACCGGTAGTGTGCGCGGATCTCGCCGTGAGAAACGCCCGCGCGTGTGGCGATGGACCGCATCGTGATGCTGGAGTACGGCACGTCGCGCAACAGCTCGACCGTCGCATCGCGCACTCGGCGCGCGGTCTCGTCGTCTTCACGGGTGCGATCGTCGTAGGACCGCAGGTATATGACGTCAGCCATTCGATTCCGCGCTCAACAGATCGGCCAGCGCGACCGCTAGGTCGTGAAAGCCCGACTCAATCGAATATGTCTTGTCCACAGTCCAATTGACGATGCCCCCCGTCAGCGCACCCACGATAATGTCGGCCAGCGTTTGGGCATCGTGCCGGACGCTCACCTCACCGCGCGCCACGCCTTCTTTGACGAGCTGGAGAAACGTGTCGTGCAAGGCGAAACCGCGTTGAATGCCGTAGCCCGCCGCTGTCAGCATTTCGGCGATCACCTCGCGGTAGGTATCGCTGGACTCACCCAGGGTCGCGGCGATGTCGTCGAACAGGCCGATCAACCGAGCGGGGATCGGTTCGTTCGCACGGTCGAAGACGACGTCGCGAAGGTTCAGCAGACGCTCTTCGGCGAGTGCGCGCATCATGTCGTGTCGGGTGGCGAAGTGGTTGAAAAACGTTCGATTCGCGACGTCGGCGCGTTCGCAGATGTCTTCGATCGTCGTGCCGGACACACCCTGATCCAGGAAAAGGTCGAAGGCGGCGCCAAGAATCCGTTCCCGCACCTCCTGCTTGCGCCGGTCCATCCGGTTCACGATTGCGAGCCTAGCGCGACGTTGCCGCAGAGTTTCTCCGACAACTCCCACAGGTCGGCGGCGTGCGCATGGTCCGCTGCGTACGGCGCGACGTCCTCGCGGATCCGGCAGTCCGCCAGATACACCCCACCGATGCCGGCCAGGTCCGGGCTGACGGCCGCCCAGACCTGGGTCGCTGCGCCCTGTTCGGGCATCTGGAAGTCGCGAAGCACATCGACGCGCTGCGCGTCGGGTTCCGCGGGCGTGATGTTGTTCAAGCTGGCGAAGTCTTCGCGCGTCATGTGGCGTGCCAGGGACGTCGCGACGACGCCCGGGTGCACGGCGCAGGCCCGCACCCCGCGGTCACGCAGCCGGCGGTCCAGCTCGACCATGTGCAGGACATTGGCGGTCTTCGATGATCCGTAGGCAGCGAACTTGTCGTATTCCCTTCGCTCCCAGTTGGGGTCGGCCAGGTCGACGTCGCACATCCGGTGTCCGTCCGACGACAAAATGACGATGCGGGCACCCTGGACAAGTCGCGGTGTGAGTAGCCGGGTCAGTTCGAAATGCCCGAGATGATTGGTGCCGAACTGGATTTCGAAGCCATCGGTGGTTCGGCCGAACGGAGTGAACATCACCCCGGCGTTGTTCATCAGCACGTGGATCTCGGGCGCGAGGTCCTGGATCGCCGCGGCGGCGGTTCGGACACTGGCCAGGCTGGTGAGGTCGAGTTCGACGGTCGACGTCGGCGCATCGGGCACCTCTGCCCGAATCCACGCCTCGGCGTCGCGCAAGGCTTCCACATTGCGCGCCGCGAGAATGACGTGCGCGCCCGTCGCCGCGAGCGCGCGGGCCGATTCCCGCCCCAGGCCGGCCGGCGCACCGGTGATCACGCAGGTCTTGCCGGTCAGGTCGATGCCTTCGACGACCTCGAGTGTTGTTGGCCCGGCCATTATGCCTGCGCGCTGACTTCGCCGAGGCGCCACAGTGGTGTCACCACATCAGGGTCACACGCCTCTTCCACGATCCACTTGCACATCCGTCGCATCGGCTCGATTGCGTCCTGCGGCGCCGCGATCGGCACGCTGCACGCATAGCCGAGTGTCGTCAGCCGTTGCGCCCCGAACAGTGGAAGCTTGTCGCGTAGTTCGCGTTTCAGCGATTCCGGGTAGATGCCGATGGTCTGCGTGTATGCGGTTACCGCCTCGGTCACCTTGTCGATGCTGTCGACCGGCACGATGTTGGCCACGCGGCCGGACAGCATGGCCGAGTAGTCGACGGGGGAGTCGAACTGCGAAACGATGATCGCCCCCTCGCGCTGATCGCCGCCGATCACCCGGTACCAGTCGTCGGTCATCCGAGACGCCTCGACGTGGTCGTAGAGTTCGCGGCTCGGGTACAGCGGTGGCGTGCTGATGAAAGCGGGCAGGCGGGTCAGTTCCTCGTAGATCATCTCGCCGAGCCTGTTGGCGTTGGCGATTCCTACGGCGTCGGTCCCGCTCATCGCATAGATGACGCGTGCGTTGGCGCATCCCTCCTGGTTGGCCACCCCGATGTCGACGGCCGCGCAGCGCGCCACCTCGCGCATGGTTTCGTCGTCGCTGAATGCCTGGTGCCCGATGATGGTCGCGCTGCGCTTGGGATCGAGCGCGATCATCTCCAGACCCGGCTGGATATAGCGGGTGACGTGCTTGACCGACGCGAAACCTCCCCAGGCGACGATCTTTTCGATGTGCTCCGGTCGATACAACGGCTCCTCGACGGCGACGTCGCCGCCCTTCCAATACGCAACCGCAAGATGCTTGGTGATCGGGTGGTCGGGCGCGACATCGGCGAGCGTGCGCGCGATCGCGACCGCCGTCAGCGGATCGTTGGACGGAGCCTTGATGATCGTGTCGCAGCGGGTGATCACCGAGCGCAGAATCGTGACAGCCGACACGAGCCCGCCGTTGCCTGCCGGAATGTGCAACACCCGCGAGCCGAATGCGCGTACCCGCAACTCCCGTCCGTCGCCGAGTCGCTGGGTGACCCAGCCATTGAGGTATTCGAGCCCGACCTGGCTGTCGGCGATCTCGAGGACGTTCGCGCGGGAGAACAGTGGTTTCAGGATCTGGTAGCTGTTCTTGAGCATCTCCGGCGGCAGCGGGTTCGCCAACAGCGCCGCCTCGTAGGCCTCCTGCAGATGCATGTTCCGCTCGAAGTCGAGTGCGTTGCCCAACGCCTCTAGCACATCGAGGATCTCGTCGAAGGGCACCTCGTAGAGGTCGGCCATCGCCATCGGGCTCGGCAGTGGGAGCCGGTGCACGTGACGGGCCATATCGGGCGCCTGGAACTTGGCGGCGCCGGTGCGAGTACCGAACGACACCAGGTCGTCGACGATGACCTCGCCCCGCAGGAACAACGGAACCGTATATGCGCTGCTCATGATTCGAACGCCTTCATGAACTCGACGGCTTCGTTGTGCACCTCGTGGGTGGCCGCACAGGTTATGCGGTCGTCATCGACGCCCCGCTTCTCGCTGTAGCGGATGATGTCGTGTTCGAACGCGACGGTTGTCTGGCCGCACGGGCACTGCAGGTCCCAGTCGATGGTGACTTCGTCGCCGGAGATCACCCCACCCCAATGCGCCTTGAGCAGAACGTCATAGACCGCGGCGCGACCCGTCTGCCTGCCGGTTCGCGGCAACGGCTCGCTGGTGTCGGGGTCGAGGATGAACGGGATGACCCACGGCTGCACGTGATAGCGGCCCTCGCTGCAGCCCCAGTGGAACGCGCTCTGCTCGGAGAAGCCGTACCCCTGCTGGATGCGGTCGACACCGAGGAATTCATGGATCACGTCCATGTAGTTGTCGGGGAGAACGAATCCCTTTGTGCCGCCGCCGGTCAGGATGGCCGAGTCCTTGGCGAAGACGCCCCTGATGCCCCGCTCGAGGCCGGCCTTGGCCACGTCGTACATCAGGTTGTACGTGCCGATCATGAAAACCCGCTTACCCCGGAGCTTCTCGGTGATCGTGGCGAAGAACCTGTCGAGGTCCTCCGGCTGACGCGCCTGCATCGCGATGAACTCGTCCTTGCGGGCGGTCAACGCCGGGTCGATCACCAGTCGGTCCAGCTCGCCGCGCGAGGCCGCCGCGCGCATCTTCGAGGCGAGGAACATCAGGTCCGTGTCGATGGCGCCCGGGTACAGCGCGTGGAACTTGCTCTCATCGCCACCGGTGAAACCGCGCTTGATCATGTTGGCGATTCGGAGGTGACCGAGCTTGCCCTTGGCGTAGTTGGGCCAGATCACGTCGACCGCCGGATTGAGCTCGTCATACGTCGGTTCGTGGCCGAACGTCTGGAACAGGCAGATCTTCCACAGCACCATGCCTTCCCGCGCACCGTGCTTGTCCTTCGGGATGATCGACAAGGTTCCGGTGGTGCCGCTGGAGGTGATGACCTCCAGCGGGGTCTGCTCGTCGAGCCGGTCGATCCACTCATCGATGCTCTTGCAGTCCTCGGTGTCGACATGAGACAGGTCGTGGCTGGTGAGCTTGTCCAGCCATTTCGTCATCAGGTCGAAGCGCTTGTTGTCGATCAACGCGGCCGGATACGACTTGAATGCCGTATGCGAAAACATCAGCGGAACAACATCGTTGAACTCGCGCAACTCCGTGACGCCCAAGCGACCTGCCAGCTTGCCCACCATCTCGATGCTCTGCACGTGTTGCTGGAAGCGAATGCCCATCGCCTGACGCTGAAGCTCCTCCAGCTCGTCGCGAGCGATGCTGTGCATTTGGGTCAACGACTCGCCGAAGAAGGCAATCGGGTCGTCCATGAATTGCTCGACCGTCCGCGTGGACTGCTGTGTCGCCATGACAGGCACAATACGAGTAATTGCAGTCAACTGCAAGAGTGTAGTTAGCTGCAATTATGGAGGTGAACAACGGGTGAATACGATGTCCGTCATGCCTGAGCCGCTGATCCTGCCCATCCGCGGACGCGCACCCCAGTTGCACGCCGAGTCCTGGGTCGCACCGAACGCCAGTGTGATCGGTCAGGTCACGCTGGCCGCACGGGCAAGCGTCTGGTACGGCGCGACGCTGCGAGCCGAGACCGAGCCGATCGAGATCGGGTTCGGCACCAACATCCAGGACGGCGTCACCATCCATGTCGACGCGGAGTTCCCGGTCAGCGTTGGCGCGGGCGTCAGTGTCGGTCACAACGCCGTGCTGCACGGCTGTGTCATCGAGGACGACGCACTCATCGGGATGGGCGCGGTGATCCTCAACGGCGCGAGGATCGGAGAGGGTTCACTAATCGCGGCGAGCGCGCTCGTCCCGCAGGGCATCGGCGTGACGTCGAGGTCGCTGGTCACCGGCGTCCCTGGCAGTGTCCGCCGCGAGCTGTCCGACGCTGAGATCGCAAACAACCGGCACAACGCTCAGGTGTATCAGCGGCTCATCGAACTACACCGCGACGCCGTCAATTAGGGTCGCGGCTCTCTACTACCAAATCCTCACCAGCACAAGGTCTCTGAAGCTGGTCGCCATGCTACGAATTTTGGCGCGGTAATTTGATTTCGATTCACAGGGTTCGGGTATCTCCATACGGTGACTCCCGTGCGAATCCTGGTTACCGGCGCTACCGGCTATGTCGGCTCACGGCTCGTGAGCGAACTGCTCGACGCAGGCCACGATGTCATCGCCGCCACCCGAAATCCGGACCGACTGGCCGACTTCGGCTGGCATGACCAAGTCACCGGACTAGTGCTGGACGCGTGCGATGAAGCCTCGGCCAAGAAGGCGTTCGCCGACGCGGGCCCGATCGATGTCCTCTACTACCTGGTGCACGGCATCGGCCAACCGGACTTCCGCGACGCTGACAATCTCGCCGCTGCCAATGTCGCCAACGCGGCGAAGGATGCAGGCCTCCGGCGGATCGTGTACCTTGGCGGGTTCGTCCCCGACGATGACGAACTTTCCGAACACCTGATCGGTCGTGCCGAGGTGGCGCACGCATTGAGCGTGGAGGGCGGACCCGATGTGGTGTGGTTGGGCGCGGCGATGATCATCGGGTCGGGGTCGACGTCGTTCGAGATGCTCCGCTACGTCGGCGACCGTTTCGTATTGATTCCGATGCCCGCTTGGTCCGCGAACCCGATGGACCCGATCTCGATCCGCGACGTGCTGTACTACCTCGTCGCCGCCGCCGACGGTGAGCGGGTGCCGGCCGGTGCGTACGACATCCTCGGCCCGGCTACGACGTCGTACAGCGAGCTGTTGCGAGCCTATGCCCGGATCTCGCGCAAGTGGCGTGCGGAGTTGTCCCTACCCATGGTGGACACCAGCGTGGTGTCGTGGATGACGGCCGCGGTGCTACCCGTTCCTGGCGGTTTGGTCGCCGATCTGGTCGAGTCTCTTGACCATCCGATGATCGCGTCCGAGGTCCGGCTCCGCGATCTGGTGCCTGATCCACCCGGCGGGCTGGTTGGCATCGACGACGCGATATCCCGTGCGCTGTCGAGTGATCGGCCGCGACCGGTCAACGCGTTAGCCGATCCGCACCATCTGGCCGACAGCGATCCGCCGTGGGCCGGCGGTGACGCGGCGCGCATTCGACAGCTGGCGCGGGCGGTCACCCCGCCGATCGCGCGACCGGCGCTCGGGCTGCTGCGGCTGATGCCGGGGCCCGTCGCAGCCGCGCTGCGAACCGGAATCGACGCGCTGATCAATCTCGTACCGAAGCCAAGCCCGGCATGACCAAACCGACGGGGCTCATGGCCGAGTTCCGCGACATCGTCAGCACGGTCGCGGTGCCTCATCAGGAAACTCCCGCGGTGATAGTGCGGCGCCGGATCGTCGTGACGGTGGTGCTCGTGATCGGCGGTGCGCTGCTTGGCTATTCGATGACCCGTCGCCCAGGAGACGAATCGTTTTACTGGCTGACGCTGGCGCTTGCGGCGGTATGGGCGCTGGGCGCCTTCGTGTCCGGTCCGCTGCATCTCGGCTGCGTGCGGTTCCGCGGACGCAACCAGCGACCGGTGATCAGCGGCACCGTGATGGGACTGGTCCTGGGCGGGGCGTTTCTGGTGGGCGGCGTTGCCGCACGCGAGATTCCCGGTGTACGTGAATTCATCACGCGCGTCCTCGATTTCGCCAACTACGGTCCGCTGGCGCTGGTGGCTTTCATCACGGTGATCAACGGGGTGGCGGAGGAGCTGTTCTTCCGCGGCGCCCTCTATACCGCGCTGGGCAAGGCCTATCCGGCGCTCATCTCGACGATCGTCTACGTCGTCGCGACGTCGGCCACCACCGGAAATCCGATGCTGGGTGTCGCCGCGTTGGTCGTCGGTGCGGTCTGCGCCTCGGAACGCCGAGCCACCGGCGGTGTGCTGGCACCGATGTTGACCCACTTCTTCTGGGGCCTGGTCATGGTGCTCGCACTTCCGCCGGTGTTCGGCGTCTAGCGCAGCGGGTGCGCCAGTTCGTCCTTGCGCATCCGGGCCGCGTACATGGCGATCGCCGCGAACAGCACCGGCGCTACGCCCGCAACCAGGAAAATCGTCTGCATCGAAACGACTTTCGACAGCGGGCCGACGATCGCGAACGATACCGGCATGAACGCCAGCGACACGAAGAAGTCCAGGCTCGACACCCGTCCCAGCATCGCCGTCGGGACCCGTCGCTGCAGTAGCGTGCCCCAGATGACCATGCCGGCGCCGTCGGTGAAGCCGATCACGAACGTCGCCGCGGCCATCAGCGGGAAAGACGAGGTGACGCCGACGACCACGAGCGGTATCGAGCCGACGCTCCACATCGTCATCATCACCGTGAGATAGCGACGCGGCAGCCGTCCCGACGACACCGCCAGTGCGCCCAGCGCACTACCGACCCCGAAGAACGCCAGAATGAAGCCGTACGTCTGTGCGCCGTCTTCGAAGCGTTGCTTCGCGATGAACGGCAGCAACACCTCGATCGGCCCCAGCACCAGAAGCACGAAGATGCTCGCGAACAGCAGTGTCCACAACAGCCACGGTGTGCGCAGCATGAACACGAAGCCATCGCGCAGGTCGCGCAACAGATGCGGCTGCCCGTGATCCGGTTGCTGCACAGCCGGTTTCATCGCGGGCCGGGCGGCGACCAGCAGCACGAGGCCGATGGCGAACAGCGCCGCCACGACGACGGCCCCCAGGGAGGGGAACGTCGCACCGACAACCAGGCCGGCGACCGCAGGGCCGACGGCGCGCTGGAACACCGGACGAACGACGCCTTCGACGCCGTTGGCGGCCAACAGCTGTTCGGCCGGAAGGATCCGGGGCAGAATCGCGCTGTAGGCGGGGAAGAAGAACGCCGCGGCAATGCCGAGTGCGCCTGCGGCCACCGCCATATGCCAGATCCGCAGGGTGCCAACGAGTCCCAGAATCGCGATCGTTGACACCGTGATTACGTTTACCGTTTCGACGGCGATGATGATGGCGCGTTGATTGATTCGGTCGGCAGCCAGCCCGCCGACCAACACGAAGGCGACCAGGCCTGCGCCCAGACAGGTGGCGACCAGCGATAGCGACGCGGGGTCATTGTCGAGTTCGATGACCTGAAGCGCCATCACGACCGCCCACATGCCTTCGGCGAAGATCGACAGGGCCACTGCGGCGATCAGCAGGCGGTACTCGCGGAACTTGAAGGGTGCGAGCACACGCCAGCCGCCGGCGTCGACCACCGGCCGCTCAATGTCGAATTGCGTACTCACCATTCGATGGTCGCGGAACGACAGTGGGCGAGTCCACCGAATTTTCGCTCTAGAAC
>Ga0207693_10000119_pt1 | contig 69804 bp, 62 predicted proteins | sample LARL81metaG_FD_184347 | JGI IMG/M metagenome (GOLD analysis project Ga0207693, IMG submission 184347) | Corn, switchgrass and miscanthus rhizosphere microbial communities from Kellogg Biological Station, Michigan, USA - LAR L8-1 metaG... | ecosystem: Host-associated > Plants > Roots >...
ATCAACAATCAACAATCAACAATCAACAATCAACAATCAACAATCAACAATCAACAATCAACAATCAACAATCAACAATCAACAATTCCTTTAGCTGTGCGGGAACCATTGGTACAGCATGAAATAAACGATCACGCCGGTGACTGAGACATACATCCATAGCGGCCAGGTCCAGCGGGCTATGGCGCGATGTTTGTCGAAGCGGGCGCGCAAGCCTCGGCTCACTGTTATGACGGCCAAAGGCACAATCACCGCAGCCAAAATCGTGTGGGAGATCAAAATCGAGAAATAAACTGGGCGTGACCAGCCTTCGCCAAGAAAGCGGATGTTGCCCACTTTGGCGTGGAAGAACAGGTAGCAGCCAAGAAATAGGAGCGAGACGATGACGGCGGTGATCATGCAGGCCCGGTGGGCGGCGATACGTCCCTTCGCAATCAGCACCCGGCCCGTAAGCAACAGCACGGCGCTGGTCCCGTTCAGGCTGGCGTTGAGGGCCGGGAAATAGGCGTATTGTTCGGCGATCATAATTGGGATCAGGCGGCGGGTTTGGTGGTCCGGCGATTGGCCATCAGGAGCGCTAGCCCGAACATTACCAGCGAAAACAGGATCAGCGTCGACATGTCCTTCTTGAGGGCAAATGTAACCTCGTGGGTGTGATAAAGCAGATGCCGCAGTGCATCGACGCCGTAGGTCAACGGGTTCAGATTCATGACCGCGCGAATCCATCCCGAGGCGTTGTTCTGCTGGAACAGCGCTCCGGAAAGCAGCCACATGGGAATCAAGAACAGATTCACGATCCCGTGGAAAGCTTGAGAAGAATCCATCGGCCATGCGATTGCGAATCCGAGAGCCGTCAAAGAAAACGAAACCAGGAACACCACCACGGCGACTAGCAGAACCTGAAATACCTCGAGGTGCACACCCGCGAACGGCGCGAAGATCAGGAAAATCAGGCCTTGCACGGCTGAGAGCGTGGTGCCTCCGAGGACTTTGCCCAGTACGATCGCGCTGCGCGGCACGGGAGCGACCAAGACTGACAGCAGGAAGCCCTCTTTTCGGTCTTCAATGACCGACATCATGGTGAAGATCGAGGTGAAGAGCACAATCAGGATCAGGGTGCCGGGATAAAAATAATCCAGGTAGTGCTGCTGGTCGCCACCAGGAGCCGAGCGCATGGAAGTGCCGAACCCCGATCCGAGTACGAGCCAGAAGACCAATGGCGACGCAAGTACACCGACGACGCGTCCGGGTTGGCGGTAGAAGCGGACGATCTCGCGCCACCATAGCGTGAAAGCGGGCAAGAAGACTCCTGCCGACGGGGAAGTCCTGGGACGGGCCAGCGCTACCGACTGAGTTGCCATGCTTAACTCGCCTTAGCCGCCGGCGCTTTCGCAGGGGCTTCTTTCTTGCCGATCAGGCCCTTATCGCGTGCTTCCCAAAATGCGTTGAGCAGGAAGCATGCCGAGAGGGTCAGCAGGATCAGCGTCATGAAGAGGCCGTCGACTGTGGCGGAAAAAGGCGAGATCGTGATCATGCCGCTCAGGAAGATCCACGCCACTCCTAACAGGGGAACGATTCCTAGCACCAGGGAAAGCACCAGAATCATCGGACGCAAATTACCTCCTCTTTTTCTTTTTATCGATCGCCGGTGAATCGGGATCGGGATTTTCACTCCAGAACTTGTGACCTGTGCGATGGATAAAGACATCTTCCAGCGCGGGCTTGCTGACGGAGATCGCCTGAATTTCGCCAGGGAAAGCCTCAACTACGTCGGGGACAAACCGGTGTCCGCCTTCCTGCTCGATGCGCACCTGATTGCCCAGCACCGTGGTCGCGACGTGGAAACGATTACGGATGTGCTGTGCCAGGGAGTCGGCATCGCCGGCGGCATCGAGAAGAATGACGTCGCCGCCGATTTCACTTTTCAATTCGGCTGGTGTACCGAGAGCGACCAGGTTGCCCTCATTCATGATGGCGAGGCGGTCGCAGCGCTCGGCTTCTTCCATGAGGTGCGTGGTGACCAGAACGCTGACATGCTCTTCATCGCGCAGAATGGATAGATACTGCCAGAGATCACGGCGAGCTCCCGGATCGAGGCCGGTGGTGGGCTCGTCGAGAAGGAGGACACCCGGATGATGGAGGAGTCCCTTGGCCAGTTCGATGCGGCGCTGCATGCCTCCGGAGAAAGTCTCAACGCGCTCTTTGGCGCGGTCGGAGAGTCCGACACGAGACAGAATTTCGTCGACGCGCCTCTTGAGCGCTGATCCCTTCAGGCCGTACAGGTGGCCCTGATGCCAAAGATTTTCGGAGGCGGTGAGCTTGGGGTCTACACTTTGAGCCTGAAACACCACACCGATCTCGCGGCGGACCGTCGAGGACGCCTGAGCGGCATCGTGGCCCATAACCAGGGCATGGCCGCCGGTGGGGATCATCAGCGTTGAGAGGATGCGGAAGAGCGTGGTCTTGCCGCTGCCATTGGGGCCGAGAAGTCCGAAAAGTTCCGCAGGGCGCACATCGAACGAAACGCCGTTCAGCGCAATGCGGTTCTCGTAGCGATGAACCAGATTTTGTACGGAAATGACAGGAGCGGCAGACGCGTGGTCTGCCCCCTCATCTTCAGCTAATGCAGCGGTTTTCGTAACCAATGAGAACCCCAGGACCACGTAACAGTTTACGACAACCGCCCTCAGGATAGGGAAGGGGGACAGATTTACCACCAAGGCACGGAGGAAGGCATTGTTGATTGTTGAATTTTGATTGCTGAATAAGAAACCAGCCCCTTCGGTATAACGGTTCTCATTCAACAGTCAACAATCAAAATTCAACAATTCCTAACGAAAGTCCGAATGGCAGAACGAAGCAGTGTAGTCAAGGTAGGGATCCTTCGACTCCGCCGGAGTTCCGCTTTTTCGCTGCACTCCGGCTCCGCTCAGGATTACAACTCCCGAGTCACATAAAGATGGTAATCGTGTGCGTCTTACGCGGCTGAGGGGTGACGTTGCGGCTCGCCAATTCGTTCTTCGAATGCAACTGGCGCGTGTCGCCATACCTGAATGGCGAGGATCACTGCCGACGCGAGCAATAGGGCGCCGACCGCCACGTGGATCACCGTCGAGATCACCATGGGGAGTTCGGGCTGGACGGCGTCGTGTCCCCAGGAGACTCGAGTCAAGAATGCTGTGAAGCCCAGGCACAGCTGCGCGATTACCAAAGAGAGTACCAGGGTCGCCGGGCGGCGGATGGCTTCGACATTCGAGTAGGCGGTTAAGGCGCGTACCGCGGTCCAGGCAAGAACGAAGGAGACGACTATGGCATGCGCCACGTGCGGCCACCAGCTCAGCCCGTGATGACGGAACATCGCGCCCAGAATCAATTGCACATAGAGCACGAAGATCGATAGCAGCGTCAGGGTGAACAGGCTAGGCTTGCGAGTGTCGAATTCAACCCGGGGTTGTTCTTCCACCCATTTCTGTCCGGTGAACAGAGCGATTGCAACGGCGATACAGAAGAATGTCTGAGCCAGGGCCGCGTGTGCGGAGGAGATTGGCGGAGGTAGAAAGAAAAGAACGGTAAGTCCACCGAGTATGCCTTGGGCAATCACCGTCCCAAGGGCGCCCCAACCCAAAACCCGCATCCAGCGCCGTTTTTCGGCGCGCCAGGTCCAGATCGCGAGAATAATGGTCATTAGACCGGCTGCCTGGGCGATCATCCTATGGGTGTGCTCAAACTTCACTCCGCCGACGAGTTTCGGGATCTTGTAGAGGGATCCGAATGACGTCGGCCAATCGGGGACGGAGAGTCCGGCATCGTTGCTGGTGACCAAGGCTCCAGCAATGATCAGGAGAAATGTCCACCAGGCGAGGACGACAGCGAAGCGATGTAGTCCGCGATTATATGTGGGACTGGTGATGGAGTTCAGAGTAGGGCCCATTGGAGCGACCAACGCGGTATTTTAGCAGAGTAGAAGCTGCGAAGACGGATCGTTGTGTCAGAGGTGTCTGAGATGCCCACGTCTCGCAACCTCCTCGAGAAGCGATGCGCCCCAATTTCTAGAATCCAGCACTTCTAAGTCTGACTTCAAATCCCCACTTCTGGCAAAACCGGCCAGAAGTGGGGCACCCAGAAAGGTTATTCTCCGGCTTTGAAAGAGGCGTCTACCGTCTTGCTGTCTTTCGGGCCTACCGTGACTTTGATGTCTTGCGGGGGGCCCAGTTTTTCGTGGACGAATTCCAGTGTGTAATCTCCCGGCGGCAGGCCTTTGATTTCGTACTTGCCGCTCTTATCGGTAACTGCGTAGAACGGGCTCTTTACCACGTTCACATACATCTTCATCCACGGGTGCTGGTTGCACTTCACGGGCAGCATGACCTCTTCACGCGCGAAGGTCTTTTCCAGCGCGGGAGAAGACGGTGGCTGCGATTCGTTCCACTCGCGATTGTCTTTGGGAGTGGGATGGATGTTGTGGGTAGTAGGATCGTCGTTCTTGATCTGCACCGTCTGGCCAGTCATTACGCCGATCACGTGAGGATGATATTGGCACCCCTTCTGATCGAGGACGACGGGATCCTTCGGAACGTCGAAGGTGCGACTGCCCAGGCCATCCTTGACATAGACGAAGACATTGGCGAGGTCGCCGTTGTCGACCATGACTGCCTCGGCTTGATTGGTTCCTTTGCATCCGGGGTCCTGGCTCATGTCAATCTTCGCCGGCTTCGGCGCAGTGCCATCGAACTTCACCGTGCCGCTGACTGTGGCTACCGTGGAAGGATCAATCGGCGTTGCGGCAGCGGCGGGCTGGGCTTCTTTCTCAGCAGCGGTGTTGCTGGATTGTTCAGTGTTCTTGTTGCACGCCGCCAGGAACAGCAGCGCACAGAGTGCAAGCAGAGTGAGTGTCCAAACGGCTTTCCTATTCATGATGTCGCCCTCTCTCTCATACAAGTAGTAGCACCGGCAAAGTTGCCGGTTTACCGGCGCGGGTTCGATCGCCCGCGCCGTTTTAGCACAAAAGTCGTGAAGGTCTTTTAGAGGTGCCCATTCTACCGCGAACCTCCGCCGGCTGTATGATGCGATTCCACGGCGGCCTGTTTGCGATTGGATGGACGTTGGACTGCAGCGGCGCGCGGCATGGATGCTGCCACCCGGCGCTGTTCTTCCGCAGTCAACTGGAAGATGTAGTCGGTTAAGAGCTTGCGATGGTCGCCGGTGTAGCCGTTGAACGTAGGCGGCGTCGGTCCGGCGAAAACCCAATTGTTGTTCTCCTGCTTGAACAGTCCCGAAGGCATGGATGTTCCCGGGCTGACGGCTTGTGGATCGGTGATCCAGCGCTCGACCCAATCCGGCTTCAGTCGCTCTTTTGCGAGCAGGAAATTCGGGGCGGTGGCGATCTTGTCGTGCCCGGGATCGCCGGTTGCGTGACACTTCAGGCACGGCGCAGCAGTACTAGAGAATAAGCTGCGAGCCATGTCGGTTTCTTTGGTTGTCAGGACCGGTACCTGCTCGGGGATATAGGGTAGCGGCTGCTGCGACAGTGCCTCGAAGAAACGAACCAGTTTTCGCAGTTCGTTATCTGAGAACGAGAACGTAGGCATGCGTACTTTCAGGTACGGACGCACGCCATTGCGGTTCGAGTCCGACGTGGTCAGCGCGGGGTTCGACAGGAACTTGCGCAACCACTCGGGATCGACGCGGGCGCCTTCCGTGAGGAGCTTAGGGGGCAACTGCTCCTGGGCGTCCTGATACTGCGGCAGAGTCATGAGGATCGTTTGCTGGCCTGGGACGAACTGGTGGCATCCCATGCAGTTGTACTTCTTGACGACCCACCAGCCTTCCTGGATATCGTGCCGGGCGTCACCAGGTTTGTACTGATAGCTGGCGGGCAGGGAAGTCTCCTGGCTGCCCATCAGGAACGTGGTGATATCGAGCACCTGTTCTTTTGTGAGGTGCACGTTGGGCATACGAAGCTTTTCAGTTTCGCTCTTATATTCCGCCATACCCTGGTCAAAAACATTGGGCTCGGCGAGTTTGTGCTCGAAGAATCCCTTGTGGTTGTACCACGGCTTTTCGGCCGGACCGCCCGGCAGGCGCGCGAGGTCTTCTTTATCTTTGATCGGCTCGGAATCCTTGCCACCGCGCTGGGATGGTTCAGTAGACAGTGCGAAATCGAGGCGCTCGATCGGCTTGCTGCCTTCATAAGTGAGTTCGGTGCCGATGCGACCTTCGTCTTCGAAACCTGCGATTTCGTGACATCCGGCGCACCCGAAGTGGCGAACCCACTTCTTGCCTTCTTCTTTCAGGTTGGCGTCGTCCATGAATGCAGCGTCAGCGTAGGACGACTGCTCCTGCTTCTTCTGCGAGATCAGATACGTCGCAATGTCTTCTGCGTCTTCAGGACTCAGGCGCAGGCTGGGCATTGCGGTCATGTTCTGGACTTGCAGTTCGTGGCCGTCGTTGGGGCACTTGCTATGCTCCAGGTCCCACTGGAAGGGAAGTCCCTTCTTGGCGTAGTCCTCGGGGCCGATGTCTTTCTTCTCGTATGGGCAATAGGGACGCGTACGCTCGCGGGCGTTGTGGATCCAGCGGACCAGGTAGTCGTAGTTCGCCTTCTCGCCTACGCGCGTGAGATTGGCGGCGAACGTTCCACCCTTCAATTGGTCCCCTTCGCCAATGGAGTGGCAGGCAAGGCATCCACGGGATTCGAAGAGTTCCTGGCCATGTGCGGCATTGCCGGGCTTGCGTTTCGGCAGATTGTCTGTGAAGGCCGACTGCCAAATGAAAGCCGAGATCGCCTGGATCTGGTGATCGCTCAGGCGGAAGTTCGGCATCTTCGTCGTGGGTCGGAAATCGGTGGGTTTTTTCAGCCAGACTGGAATCCAGTTCTTATTCAGTTTCAGGCGGACGTCTTTCAGGTTCGGCCCGATCTTCTTCATGTCCTGCATCAGGCTGTGGGACTGGAAATCGAGCTGTTGCAGCCGGCCATCGAGTTTGCTATTAGCGACCCGCAGGTTAACGGCTTCCGTGTTGAGCTTGTTGGCTTCTTCGTTGGACTCTGCTGCGTCGGCCTGCTTCATCCGGTAGGACGCCTGCTTGAGGTTATCTTTCTTCTCCGTTTCGATCTGCTTGATCTGCTGGCCGATATTGTTTAGATCTTCCGGTTCTTTGTCGTATCCCTCATAGCGGTGGCAGCCGTTGCATCCCCGCTGGCGGAAGAGATCTTTGCCGGCGTTGATCGTGGCGAACTGAATGTCTCCGCTCACGAGCACCATGTCGGCGGAGTGACAGGTTTGGCACCCGGCCTGGGCGTTTTCTTTGGGGAAGAGAGGCCAGAGCCAGTGTTCGTAGTTGCCGTGGGCCTTCTCGACGCTGGTGGTGGCGCGTCCATTGCCCTGGTGGCAGGGGGAGCATCCGAACTTATCGGGATCGTGGATCTTGAGAAGCTCCGGATCGGTGTGGCTGACTAGAGCGTTCGCGTACTCGTCGGGCTTCTTCTCGCCTTTGGCTGTCATGGCCGCAGACGTGATTTTTACCGGTTCGCGTGTGCCCATGTGGCACGACTCGCAGCGATCGACGATGTTGGCTTCGGCGACATTGATCTGGACGATCGTGGGATCCCAATCGGAGGTCTTCTTCTTCAGGCCGTCGATCTGAGCCGGGGTGAGATCGACCATGTGATCAGTGACGTACTCGTCTAGTTTCGCTTTCGCGGCAGTAACGGGTTTCAGGACATCACCGAGTTCCAAGCTCAGCTTTGTGCGTTCGTCGCGGATGTCGTTATAGGTCTTTTCGAGCTCGTCAAAATTGAACTCTTTTCTGGTTCCGTCGGGAAACTCAACTGTGGCCTTCTTGTCTTTGTATTCCCTGATTTCCTTCGCTTTGCTTTCCTTGCCTGATTTGCTTTCGCTCGTTTCTAGTTCGTAGGTAAGGGCGTTGACGTAAGCGCGGCGATCGGTGAAGACACTTTGAACGGCAAGTAGGCGAGCGCTGGCGTCGTCGAGTTTGTCGCGAGCTTGTTTTGCCGCTGCGGCAGAATTGTCGCTGGCCTTTTTCACCGCGGCCGCGAGCTCTGCGTATTCCGGATCTTTCTCGACACCTTTCTCAGAGGTTTGAGAGTTCGTCCGGGCGGTGTTCAGAAATGCGCTGTAGCGCTGTTTCCAGGTCTCCTGGAAGGCCTTCCACGGACGTTGGCCCCAGGCTTCGTCCCACAGGGCCCAGAAGAGGGTGACGATGAGGATGATGGTCGCGATCACGTAATGCGCGGCGTACGACTTGCTTGTGATCGGATCCTGCTCGGGGATCGGTTTATCGGGCACCAGTTCCTCCGAATACGGTCGTTGGTCGTTCGTCGTTGGTCGTTGGCAAAACCATTTGGGCCGGGCGTTTTTAGCTCACGACTAACGACCGACGACGAGCGACGGTTTTCAAATATTGAACCAGGGTGTTATCCAAACGTACTTGATGTGCCATAACAGTCGCAGAGCCATCTTCAGTGGCAGTGCGACCATGGTGAGCCAGAGAAACGCCATGAGCGAAAACTGCAGCAGGCTCATGCGCTGAAAATCTTTCGGCATTTTGCGACGGAACAGGGAATACACGGCTCCGCCACCGATTAAATAGAATCCTCCGACGACGATCGCGCCAAAGATTCCCTTGCCCAGGTTCGACGTGATGCCGAAGATATCCGGCAAATCGCGGTTGACCTCGTAGATGAGGCGGTTATGATCCCAAGTTTGGCCGGGCCAGAACCACTGCCACCCGGGGCCGCGGATGAATGTGCCGATGATGATCATCGCGACCCAGAGAATGACAAATCCGAACAGGAAAGTCCCAATCGAAAACTTGCGCTGCTTCCACGTGTAGTAGCCGCTGCCTAGCGGGTTCGTGTCGATATAAGGAATCACCATCAGACCGATGATGATCATGGTTGGCATGACCACGCCTGCGATCCACGGATCGAAGTAGACGAGCATTTCCTGCAGGCCCAGGAAGTACCACGGGGCTTTTGCAGGATTCATGGTGAGGTTCGGGTTGGCTGGCTCTTCCAGTGGTGCGTTGAGAGTGATGGACCAGACCATCAGGATGATGGTGATGATGATCGCGGCGAGGAACTCGATGCGCAGCAGGAAGGGCCAGACGTGGACTTCTTTCTGCCATCCGGGCTTGAAGGGCCAGGTCTTGCGATGGTGTGTCTTGGCCATCGCGGGATCGGCTTCGAGTTGCTCGATCAAGACGTCATTGGCATGCGCCTGCTTCCACGCTAGATAGATATAAAAGATGAGCAGCGGGATCAGGCCCACGATAGGGACGTTGTCGGGGGCAGAACAGATTTCCCAGAGTTGTCGCCAATCCATAATTTCTCCCAACACCATGTGGCGACAGCCGCGTTCGGCTGTCGGCCGGGCAAGGCCCGGCAGTTTCTAAGCAATCAGCTAAAACTCGTCGAGCTTCGCTCGACTGGACAGCCGAGGCGGCTGTCCCCACATATGAAACTCACTCTCCCGCTGCTTTGGGACCTCTTCTTGGCTTGTCAGCCTCTTCTTGGAGCATGACCGGGGCTGGGCCGGAGATGCCTCCGTCTTTTCGTACGCGCCAGAAGTGGACGATCATCAGTACGCTCGCCACGATCGGGATGCCGATGCAATGCCAGATGTAAGAGCGGAGCAGGGCATTGGCATCTACGATCGATCCGCCCAGCAGCCCGAAGCGGACATCGTTATACGGCGTCATTCCTAACTGCGGACCGAACGGGCCTTCGTGGCCTAGTAGCGGAGTGGCACGTGCCATATTGGTGCCGACGGTGACGGCCCAGAATCCGAGTTGATCGTCGGGCAGCAGGTATCCGGTGAAGGACAGCAACAGCGTGAAAACGAGGAGCAGCACGCCAATGTTCCAGTTGAATTCACGCGGCTTTTTGTACGAGCCCGTCAGGAATACGCGGAACATGTGAAGCCAGACGCCGATCACCATCAGGTGGGCGGCCCAGCGGTGCATGTTGCGCAGTATTTTTCCGAACGGGACATCGTGCTCGAGATAGAGCACGTCGCGGAACGCCTGCACCTTGCTCGGGTGGTAATAAAACATCAGCAGGACGCCCGTGTAGGTGAGGATGATGAACAGGTAGAACGTGATTCCGCCCATACCCCACGTATAGCTGTAACGTACGGCATCGCGATTGATCTTCGCCGGATGCAGGTGCAGGAACACGTTCGAGAGCACGCCCAGCGCACGGTTACGCGGAGTGTCGTCGTGCTTATGACGGAAGATCGACGTGTAGACCTGAGTCTTCGTCGGATCTTTCAAACCCTCGACTTGTTCCTTGACTTTGGTGGGGATGTCGGTTTTAAGGGACTGAATGTCCTCTTTGACGGTAGTCGTTACCTTCTCGAGGACTCCGACCTTGCCGCCGTTCTTCCCGTTACCGGTGCTTGGTGCGCTGTCGCCGCCGTTTTTGTTTTCGTCAGGCATAAGATTCCTGGAATTTCGTCAGTCAGTCATTTCGTCATTGAGCGATTGCAAATCAACTTACACGCCGGTTAAGAAAGCTCCTGAATCGTTGAATTTGCTGGGTTGGCCTTTGGGCCAAGAATACAGTTTCGACGTATCGACCAGGATCTGGCCGTCTGGCGCTAGTTCGATATGGGCGCGATCCATGGGGCGCGGTGCGGGGCCCTCAAAGTTGATTCCTTCGCTGTCGTATCCACTGCCGTGGCAGGGGCACTTGAATTTGTTTTCGCTAGGCTTCCAGTCGGGTGTGCAGCCGAGATGCGTGCAGCGGGCGTAGATCACAAAGAGGCGATCGGGCGTGCGATCAACCCAGATGCGGTATTTCTGCTGAAATTTGGTGTCGACGCCGAGTGCGAACTCGGACGGGTAGCCGATCTTGAAGACGCTGTTGGGCTCGAAGAGCGTGCGCGGCAGAAAGAAACGAAAGAAGGCGAGGAACCACGCGGTCAAGAAGCCGGTGACCATGACCCAGACAAAACGGCGGCGGTGACGGTCCACTTCCGTCGAGGGTGCAGTTCCGGCGATGCCGCCGGCTGCTGCTGCTTTCGAAGTTCCCACCGCCGGCGTGCCAACGTACTTGGTGGCATCGACAGTAGGTTTAGCAGGCGTCTTGGCCGCGTCCGGATTCGGATTGACCTTGCCGGTCTCCAACTCCGCCATGAGTCCCCTCCTCTTTCTTGTCTGACTGGCCCTAATCTAGCCCTGCGGCCGCCGCGTATTGCGGCTCCGCCAACTTCCTCCCATGAGTGCGAACCGGTATGGATAAAGGTACTGGCTGCGATAGGGCATCCTGCACAATTTCCCCCAACGCCTGTATGAATTTTGGAGAACTATTCAACCCTGCAGTCATCTCAAACTGCGTGAAGCCGAGGTGTTCGGCGAGATGACGTGCTTCATGATCGATCTCGCCAAGCGTCTCGACGTGATCTGAAACAAAAGCAATCGGAACGATGCAGACGTCACGGCGCTCTTCGGCGGCGAGTTGTTTCAGTGTATGAGTCAGTGAAGGCTGCAGCCAGCGGCTTGCACCGACTTTGCTCTGGTAGCAGAGGCGATGAGGATTATTCCATCCTCCGCGCTGCATCACGAGGCTCACGGTCTCTTCAATTTGGCGCTGATATGGATCGCCTTTCTCGATGACCGACATAGGGACACTGTGCGCGCTGAAGACGATTTCCGCCTGGTCCGGTGACGGGAATCGCGATAGCGCTTCGTTGACCTTTTCGACTACGGAATCCAGGTAACGTGGATGGTGATAGAAGGTCTCGACACAGTGGACCGGGACGTCATCACGAAAACGCCGATTCCATTCGTTCAGGCTTGAGCCCGTCGTGGTCGACGAATACTGCGGATACATGGGCAGCAACACAAGTTCTTCGCACTCCGCTGCCTGCACCTGGGTGATCGCCTCGCTGGTAAACGGATGCCAGTAGCGCATGGCGACGAAGCAATGGGCATCGATACCCTGACCGCGGAGTTCGATCTCAAGCGCCCGTGCCTGGCGCTCAGTGTTCGGCCGGATCGGCGAGCCTCCGCCAATCGTCGAATAATGATGCTGTACCTTACGGGCGCGAGTGTTCGAAATCAGCTTGGCGAGGGGCTTGCGTCCGATGCGTGCGAACGGAAAGTCGATGATATCGGGATCGCAGAAGAGGTTATAGAGGAAAGGTTGGATCGCTTCCAGCGTGTCGGGTCCGCCGAGCTGAAAGAGAACTATCCCCACACGCCGTGTTGTGCGCGTCATTTTCCCCAAAATCCCCAGAACGGTTCGCACTTTACTCCGAATCAAGCGCGTGAGTCAATGGCGCAGTTCGCAAAATTGGCCAAAGCGCTAGAGCGGCGCTGGATTGCAAACTTCGGCCGCAACATGCAAGCTTGATGCAATGCCCGAATTACCTGACATTTCGGCATACATCAGCGCTCTGGAAACGCGCATTGTGGAGCAGACTCTGGAACGCGTACGTCTCAGCAGCCCATTTCTCTTGCGCACGGTCGATCCTCCTCTTTCGAGCGCTGAGGGACGAGTCGTGAAACGCTTGCGGCGAATCGGAAAGCGGATCGCCATCGGACTGGAAGACGATCTTTGGCTCGTGCTGCATCTGATGATTGCCGGCCGCCTCCACTGGAAGAAACGTGACGCAAAGCTCGGTGGCCGTCAGAATCTTGCCGCATTCGATTTTCCCCATGGCTCGCTGGTGCTGACAGAAGCCGGGAGCAAGCGGCGTGCATCGTTGCACGTTATTCGTGGAGAAGAAAATCTAGGGTCACTCGATGCAGGAGGCATCGATGTCTTTGAGTCCGATCTGGATTCCTTTCGCAACGTGTTGACTGCGGAAAATCACACGCTGAAACGTGCTTTGACCGATCCCCGGCTATTGAGTGGGATTGGTAACGCATATTCGGACGAAATTTTGCATGCCGCACAACTCTCGCCCGTGACAACGACAACGAAATTGAAGCAGGAAGAGTGGGAGCGCCTGTTTTCGGCGACCCGCAATACTGTAAAGGTGTGGATGGATCGACTCGTTACCGAAGCGCTGAACGATTTTCCCGAGGGAGTTACTGCGTTCCGGCCTGATATGGCTGTACACGGGCGTTACGGGCAGCCTTGCCCGCGCTGCGGAGACAAAGTGCTGCGAATTCGGTATGCGGATAAGGAGACGAATTACTGCGCGCGCTGTCAGACGGGAGGAAAAGTTCTTGCTGACCGGAGCCTGTCGCGACTATTGGGATCGGACTGGCCCCGGACGTTGGAAGAGTTGGAGGGGTTGAAGCGCAAGTAATGCCTCGGCGCGCTCTCGCCGAGCCTGTCTATGGTGTGATGCCTCCGATTCCAAGTTTTCTGTCATCCCTGAGCCGCAGTCGGAGGATCCCTACTCGCTAAACCAACCCCTCCGGCAATTCGAGAATTCTCCCAGAAATCCGGCGCTACGGGAGCGTTATAACTTCTTTTTCCGGGACAACGATGTTGTGGCGCTCTCCCTGATACCAATACAGAATGCGCAAGACTTTGCGCACATGCGGGTCGGGATCGATGCCGATATGCTCGTTGTCGACGCGGGTATGTAAGCGGTCGTGCTCAATCATGTGACGCAAGCGTTCGGTTACGTTGACGAAGTGACCTTCTCCGCCGTAGTAGGCCCGCATGATATGGAAACCACGCTCACGGAATTCGTATCCAGCATCGGGATCGAGTTCGAGATTGACCATGCTCTTTTCCGGGAAGGCGAACTCTTCGTTGTTGCCGTCCCAATGGCGGATGCGAATGAGCAAGTCTTTAATTTGTCCGGGAGCGGGATCAATGCCCAGGACCTGTCTTGTCGCCTCGAACTGCAGAACGCCTCCGCGGATCATCGCGCGCACCTGGGGGGTGACATCTACGCGACGCCCGGGTACGCCAAACTCAGCTGCTACCAGCATTCCACCCTGTGCCAGCGCTGAGCCGCAGAGCAGCAGTGCACACGCAAATGTACTGACGAGCCACTTTTTCATACCTCCCCCTTTTTCTCGAAGAGATCGTCGCCGCCCTAAATGAAAACACACTCCCTTGGAGTTAGGGAGTGTGTTTCAAGGTAATCGGAGCGAGATGCGAACGGGCTCAGGGCAGTTGCAGATTCGTCTTTTCGTCGACCACAACATTGCGGCGCTCGCCATCGAGCTTGTACATAATGCGCAGGCGCTTGTGTACGCCAGGCAGGGGATCCACGCCCATGCTGTAGTTATCGACGCGCAGATAGAGTCTGCCGTCAGCCACCTGGCTACGTACTGCCTCGGTGACGTTTGCAAATTGCCCTTCGGCACCGTAGTAGGCGCGCAGTATCTCCAGTCCGCGCTCGCGACGGGCATATTCACGACGCTCTTCGCGTTCGTGACGTTCATGGCGTTCATGTTCCTCGCGGCGGGCATGCCAGTCGTCGGGATCAAGTTCCAAACGGACGGCGCTGCGTTCCGGAAACTCGTATGCCTTGATATCTCCGTCCCACTCACGCAACCGAATAACCAACACCTTGTTGACGTGCGGGATCGGATCGATCCCCAGATTGAAGCGGGTGACTTCGAGTGCCAGAACACCATCGTGAATGAAAGTCCGAACGCGCGGCGTCACATCTACCATGTGTCCGCGAACGCCCCATTCCGCCGCAACCAGTTCACCGCCTTGCGCGAATGCCGAACCTGCCAACAAGAGCAGGCATGCGGCACGCGCGAAAATCCCCAAGCATGATTTCATGACAAATCTCCTTGCTGAAATTTTAGGATCTAAGGCGGGGCGAATTCACCGCACGAAAGGTCAACGACTAGCGGGGAGCCCGAATCGTTGTAAGATTTGCCAACTTCAACGCTAGCTCGGCGACTGCATCTCCGCGATCACGGCGTCGGCAAATTCCGAGGTACCGGACTTGCCTCCGATGTCACGGGTGAGCTTTTCCGGATGCCGATAAACGCGCTCTAGTGCGTTTCGGATCTGCGTGGATGCATCGTGCTCGCCGAGATGCCGAACCATCAGCAGGGCAGAACGAAGAAGCGCGGTGGGATTGGCAAGGTTTTTTCCCGCGATATCCGGGGCTGACCCATGAACGGCCTCGAATACGGCACATTCGTCTCCCAGGTTGGCACTGGGAACGAAGCCCAGCCCTCCCACGAAAGCAGCGCAGAGATCAGACAAGATGTCGCCGTAGAGGTTCTCCATCACAAGCATGTCGTACTGATAAGGATTCATCACCAACTGCATGCAGGTGTTGTCGACGATGTGTTCACCGTAGGTAATCTCGGGATAGTCTTTGGCGACGGCGCGAGAGCATTTCAGAAATAAGCCGTCGGACAGCTTCATGATATTGGCTTTATGAATCGCATGGATCTTCTTGCGATTGTTCTTGCGCGCGTACTCAAAAGCGAATTTCGCGATCCGCGTGCAGGCCTTGTCAGTCATGATCTTCAGGCTCTCGACCACGCCGGGGACGACTTCATGTTCCAGTCCCGAGTAGAGACCTTCGGTGTTTTCGCGGATGATAATCAGATCGACATCGGGATATCGCGTGGGAATGTGAGGAAGGTTCCGGATGGGTCGGAAGTTCGCATAGAGTTCAAACTTCTTGCGCAGGGCGACATTGATACTTGGGAAGCCTCCACCGACGGGCGTTGTCACCGGGCCTTTGAGTCCGACGCGAGTGCGCTCCAAAGAAGAGACCAAATCCTTAGGGATGTATTCGCCATATTTCTCGTAGGCTTCGCTTCCCACAGCGAACGTCTCCCACTCGAACTTGACCCCGGTTGCTTCAAGGATACGGACAACGGCATTCGTGACTTCGGGGCCGATTCCATCGCCGGGGATGAGGGTGATCTTATGAGTCATGAATGCGTCTTCCTTGGAAAGCAAGTGGTCAGTGGTCAGTGGCCAGCGACTGGCCACTAGCCACTGGTCACTGACCACTGGTTTTCGTTTTTACCAGGTCTTTGAGTTCGTTCATGAACTCTTTTACGTCCTTGAAATCCAGATACACGGATGCGAAGCGAACGTAAGCGACCTTGTCGTAGCGGCGCAGCCGGTTCATGATCAATTCGCCGAGTTCGCTGGTCTTACGCTCGCGCTCTGGCGATTCGATCACGAAACCTTCGGCTTCATTCACGATCTGTTCGAGCTTGCCCATCGGCACCGGGCGCTTTTCACAGGCGCGCAGCAGGCCATTAAGAACTTTCTGCCGGTCGAATTTCTCGCGGCGGCCATCTTTCTTGACCACCATGTAGGGAATCTCGTCTATCCGCTCATAGGTGGTAAAGCGCTTTCCACACTTCAGGCATTCGCGGCGTCGCCGGATCGAATCGGCTTCCTTGCTCTCGCGCGAGTCGACTACCTTATCGTTTTCAAATCCACAGAAAGGGCATTTCATGGCGCAGACTGGTCAAGTCTCCAGAACCTTCAACTCCTGCGTCCCTGGCTGGTTGGCGGGGAGTCCGACAAGGTTCCCGGTTTTGACCGGTACAAAAATTGTAACAGTTGATGCGGATGGTGCAGTTGACGCTACAGTGACCCCGTAGGAGGTCAGGAGGCAGGAACTGAGACGAAAATAAAACGGCGCTCGCACCCCCTGCGGTACAAGCGCCAGTTTTTCCTCATGCCCTCCCGGTGACGGAAGGCTTGAAGGTCGCGATCCCTCGATACTGAAACGAAATGCTCCCGCAAGGGAATCTGGGAGTGAGTTTGCTACCTTCCGCCTTCAGGTTTGTCATCAAAATGTTTACTGGTTGTAAAAAATCGGAAAAAACCGTCCACTGAGCAGACATGTTTGTAATCGGAGGGTCTGTTTGGGCGGCTGATATCATTGGAAACACCCCTTCCCGTGCGCCGTTTGCTCAATCTCGGAATGCTTTTGTTTGCCCTGCCAATTGTGGCCCAGAGCAATACGGGGGAGCTCCACCTCAAGGTGACCGACCCGAATGGTTTGGGTATCAAGACAGCCGTCGAATTGGTCAGCGAAGCCAACGAATTTCACGCCACGCTGGCGACCGACGATTCTGGCCAACTCATTGCCAAGCGGCTACCGTTCGGGCTCTACCAAGTGCGGATTCAGCAGCAAGGTTTTGACCCTGTATCGACGCCTATCGAAATACGGTCGGCGATTCCGCGCGAGTATGCGATCAGGCTGGCCATCGCAGCTGTAAATACATCTCTTACCGTCCAGGCAACGGAAACGCTGATCGATCCGTACCGGGCCGGATCCACCAACGAAATTGGTGCCGAGACGATTCAGACACGCTTGACGTCTCTGCCCGGTCGTTCCCTCCAGGACTTGGTGAACTCGCAACCCGGCTGGTTGTATGAAGGGAATGCAGTGCTGCATCCTCGAGGATCGGAGTACCAGACGCAGTTCGTGGTGGATGGGATTCCACTGAGCGACAACCGGTCCCCCAGCTTTGGGCCGGAAATTGAAGCTGACGACGTGGACTCGCTGAACGTCTATACCGCGGGAATTCCAGCTGAGTTTGGCCGAAAGATGGGCGGAGTCATCGAAGTCAACACGCTTAAAGATGCGAAAGCCGGCCTGCATGGCCAGTTGGTGCTCGACGGCGGCAGTTTTGACACCGCCGGCGCGTTTGCTCAAGTACAGGAAGCCTGGAAGAAGAATGTCCTGGGAGCAAGTGCTTCGGGCAGCATGACCAGCCACTACCTGAATCCCGTGGTGCCGCAGAACTTCACCAACAACGGAACGACAGGCGATTTCGGACTTCACTACGAGCGCGAGTTGACGCCGGCGGATCGACTCGGACTGATTGTGCGCCATAGCTTCTCGCGCTTTCAAATTCCCAACGAGCAGGTGCAGCAGGCGGCCGGGCAGAGGCAGTACGGCAACAATGCCGAGACGATGGGAATCGCTAGCTATCAGCATGTGTTTTCGTCAAACATGCTGGCTTCTGGGCGTGGCATGGTGCGCGATACGGAGAACGGGCTGACGTCAAATCCTGAGTCCACACCCGTGATGGCGTTTCTCGACAACGATTTCCGTGAAGGATATTTCAATTCTTCCCTTGCTATTCACCATGGGCGGCACGAATTGAAGTTCGGAATCGATTCCGACGCGATGTTCCTGCATGAGAACTTCCACGATGTCATTACCAATCCGTCGCAGTTTGACCCGGATACGCCCGCAACGTTTGCGTTTACCGGAAGCCGCCCTGAGATTGATCAGTCCGCGTACGTGCAAGACCTGATTCGGTTAGGAAACTGGACGTTGAGCGTGGGGCTGCGTTGGGATCACTATCAATTGCTGGTGAATGAAAACTCGGTTAGCCCGCGGCTGTCTGTGGCCCGATTTTTTCCGAGCGCGGGGTTGGTGGTGCATGCGTCGTACGATCGGGTGTTCCAGACTCCCTCGGCTGAAAACATTCTGCTTTCGAGTTCGTCCCAAGTGGTATCGCTTAGTGACAACGTGCTGCGCCTGCCGGTAGAGCCCTCACACGGGAACTATTTCGAAGTCGGCGCGACGAAGTCTTTGTTTGGGAAGGTGCGCTTCGACACGAACTACTTCCGACGGTATGTCGACAACTTCGCTGACGACGATCAGATATTGAGTACCGCCGTCAGTTTTCCGATTGCATTCAATAAGGCCGTGATCTACGGAGCGGAAGGGAAGATCGAGATTCCGAAGTGGGGTAGGTTCTCGGGTTCGGCCAGCTATTCCTACATCGTGGGGAATGCGTGGCTGCCCGTGACCGGGGGCCTATTTCTGGGAGACGACGCCGTGGATGCGGCAAGCCAGTTGAAGGGACACTTTCCTGACTCACAGGATCAGCGCAATACGGGGCGGGCGCGGATTCGGTATCAAGCGATATCTCGGCTTTGGGTAGCTGGGTCGGCGGAATACGGCAGCGGACTGCCGTTTGAATTCACCGGCACACGCGCGGATGCGCTGGCGCAATACGGGCCCGCTGTGGTGGGACGGCTGGATTTTCCGCGGGGCAGAGTGCGGCCGTCGTTCGTCATAGGCGCGTCTGTGGGTGCTGAGCTATACAAACGCGATCGGTATGCGACTACTCTGCAAGCGGATTTTGAAAACCTGAACGATCGGCTTAACGTGATCGATTTCGGCGGGCTGTTCTCGGGGAATGCGATCGCGCCGCCTCGGAGCTACTCATTGCGGCTGCAGATGAGCTTCTGATTGCTTCCACATGTCATCCTCAACCATGGCGAAGCCACGCATCGCGGACAATCTTTCCAGCTATGTTGGTGTTCTCAGCAGTCGTACGGTCCCTCGCCGTGCGGCTTTGGTGCACCCGTCCACTGCAACGACTTTCGGCTGTCGTACGGTACTTTGCGCCTGGCTTTGCCGCCGCTCAGGATGACATCGCGGTTGAGTTAGACGACGAAGTACTTCGCCGCGGGATGATGCACTACGATGGCCGACGTGCTTTGTTCCGGCTCCAGCAAAAATCCCGAGGTGAGCCGCACTCCCACGTTTTCTTCTGGCTTGAGCAACGCGAACAGCTTTGTCTGATCTTCCAGGTTCGGGCATGCGGGATATCCGAACGAGTAGCGCGATCCACGATATTTCTGATGGAAGAGGTCGCGGATCTCATTCGAGTCCTCGCCTGCAATGCCGAGTTCCTCGCGCATCTTCTTATGGTGAAATTCGGCAAGCGCCTCGGCGGTTTCTACGCTGAGTCCGTGCAGGTAGAGATATTTTGTGTACTCGCCGCCTTCAAAAAGACGTTGCGTCTCTATGCTTGCAGTTGGCCCGATCGTGACCAGGGATAGCCCTAGCACGTCCATCTTGCCGGAAGCCTTCGGGGCGAAGAAATCCGCGATGGAAAGACGCCGTCCTTCTTTCTGGCGCGGGAAGGTGAAGCGCAATTTTTCCGGAATTCCCTCTTCCCAGCGGACGCCACAGGAATGCTGCTGCGCCTTCGGCGGCTCGTAGACGACCACGTCGTTGCCGTCACTCTGTGCCGGGAAGTATCCGTAGACTACCGCTGGCGCGAAAAGTCCGGATTCGAAAACCTCGTCTTCCAGTTTGTGGAGTATGGGACGAAACTTCTCATCGACGAGGCGCAGGTAGTCCGATTGCGAAGCTGTCTTCAATTGCCACTGATTCTTGAACAGAGCGGTTTCATTGATGTACTGAAACAATTCCTTCAGGTTGTAATCTTTCTTCACGCGAACGCCCCAGAATGGCGGCGTAGGAATGTTGGGCGCATCCGTGACTACCGGGCTGCGTTCCGCAAAGACCGGTCCGGTTTCTTCGTCGACAGCGGCAGCCTTCGAGTATTCCTTTACAGTGCGTCCTTCATTGATCCGTGCAGTTCGGGCACCGTCCGGGGTGGCGAGATCTTCCATGATGTGCAGTCCCGCGAAGGCGTCGTCCGCGTAAAAGACACCGTTGGAATACTCGCGGCGAAGATCGTCTTCCACGTATTTGCGCGTCAGAGCGGCGCCGCCGCAGATGACAGGGAACTCGAGTTTCTGGCGCTCAAGATCCTGGATCACGTACTTCATCTCCAGCGTCGATTTCACCAGCAATCCGCTTAGACCGATTGCGTCGGCGCCATTCTCCTGCGCCGCGCGGATGATCGAGTCACCAGGCTGCTTAATTCCCAGGTTGACGACCTTGAATCCGTTGTTCGACAGGATGATGTCGACCAGGTTCTTGCCGATGTCGTGCACATCGCCCTTCACGGTTGCGAGAACGATCGTGCCTTTCTGCGAGCCGGTCTTCTTCTCCATCTTCGGCTCGAGATAGGCGACGGCCTGCTTCATCACTCCGGCGGAGTCGAGCACAGAGGGTAGCTGCATCTTGCGTGCACCGAATAGGTCGCCGACGGTCTTCATGCCGTCGAGCAGAACGGTGTTGATCAGTTCCAACGGGGAATAGCTCGCTAGGGCATCTTCAAGTAAAACTTCAAGGGGCTTCTTGTGTTCGCCTTCGCCAACCGACTTCTCGCCGTTAATGATGGCGAACTTCAACTTGTCCTCAACCGAGAGCGTGTCAACGTGCGCCGTGGTCGAAGCGGCAGGTTTGCCCTTCATTCCTGCGAAATGCGCCATGTAGATCTGGAGCGGGTCGCCTGCGGATTCGTCACGGAAGATCAGTTTGCGCGCGAGTTCAACCTCTTCATGAGGGATCTTGTAGAGCGGATAGATCTTGGTGTAGTTGACGATGGCCATGTCGAGGCCATGATCGACTGCTTCGTGCATGAAGACGGAGTTCAAGACGCGGCGGGGGTAGGCATCGAGGCCGAAAGAAATGTTGCTGACGCCCAAGATTGTTTTGACCCGCGGCAATTCTTTCTTAATCCGCTCGACGGCTTTGAGCGTCTCGATGCCGGCCGTGCGGTACTCTTCCTGGCCAGTCGAGATGGGTAACGTCAGGGCATCAAAAATCAGGTCTGTTGAGTCGAGTCCATACTTCTTCGTCGCGAGATCGTGGATGCGGTGTGCGATCGCCACCTTCTTGTCGGCCGTCAGAGCCATGCCTTCTTCGTCGATGGTGAGCGCGATGACGGCAGATCCATAACGCTTCGCCATCGGCAGGACTTTTGAAGTGCGCTTCTCGCCGTCTTCGAGGTTGATCGAGTTAATGATGGCGCGGCCTGGGATGCGCTTGAGAGCTTCCTCAACAACGTCAGCCTCTGTCGAGTCGACAAGAATCGGCGCGGGGACTCGCGTAGCGATCTTTTCAAGGATAGACGTGATGTATCCCTTCTCGTCCTCTCCGACGATCGCGCAGCAGAGGTCGAGCATGTGCGATCCATCGTTCACCAACTTCTTGGCGAGCGCCAAGATCTCGTCGTATTTCTTGCCCTGCACGAGCTTGCGGAAATGATCGACTCGCGTGGTGGTGTTCATTTCCTCAGCGACGATCAATGGCTTGGGTTCAAGGTCGAGAGGAACGGTCGTGTACGCGCTGGATGCAGCTCCGGTGCGCTTAACATCTCGTTTGGCAGGCTCGACGCCGGAGACCGCGTCTACTACAGCCTTCAGGTGCTCGGGAGTCGTCCCACAGCATCCACCAACGACGCGCACGCCGTAGTCCTGGACGAAATGCTTGTGATAGTCGGCCAGTTCTTGCGGAGAGAGATTGTAGACCGCGAGGCCGCCGACATTTTGGGGTAGGCCCGCGTTGGGTAGCACGGATATATGCTTTGTCGAATTCAGCCCCAGGTAGCGTACTGAATCGTTCATCTCCTTTGGACCGGTTGCGCAGTTGATTCCAATCGCATCAATGTCGAAAGGCTCCAGGGCCGTCAGCGCGGCACCAATTTCCGTACCGAGCAGCATCGTGCCGGATTCCTGAAGCGTGACTTGAACCTGCAAGGGCAATCGCTTGCCCGATTTCTGCATGGCAGCGAGTACACCGATCGTGGCGATCTTGACTTGCAGCAGATCCTGAGCGGTCTCGATAAGGAGGATATCGACGCCACCCTCAATGAGTGCCAATGCCTGCTCTTCGTACGCTGCGACCATGGCGTCGAAGCCAATGTGGCCAAGAGACGGCAATTTCGTGGTCGGACCCATCGATCCGGCGACAAATCGGGGCCGATCCGGTGTCGAGAATTGCTGCGCAATCTCCTTGGCGAGTTGCGCACCCTTCATATTGATCTCGTGAACGCGGTCGGCTAGATTAAATTCTCCAAGTACAACACTGGATCCTTGAAATGTATCCGTCTCGACCACGTCGCAGCCCGCACGGAAAAAGTCCGCATGGATGTCGCGAATGATATCGGGACGGCTCAGTACCAGCACCTCGTTGCAGTTCTCTCTGCCCCAGTAATCGTCCAGAGTGGGATTGCGCATGAGGATGTTGGTGCCCATCGCGCCGTCGTAGATGACGACGCGTTCCTGCACGGTTTGTAAGAAGTCAGACATTTCAGCTTCTAGCTTCTAGATGCTAGCTCCTGGCTTTAAACTTCAAAATCAAGATTTGATCCGCGTTTATCCGTGTGATCCGTGGCAATGACGTTTGATCCTGATGCACGAACGCCGGTCGCATATGGACCGGCGTGATCGATCTTGAAACGTGTGTGGAAGCTTAGCTCCCGGGCACCATTTCCGACGGTGCCCCACCGTTCACGTCGGCCTGATTGAATACGATATTGGCTCCCATGTGTGCTGGCCGGGGGGCCAGCATCATCTCCTTGCGGTAGACCAGGTTGGTCGCACTGAAGGTCGCCAGTTCAAATCCGTGGCCGTGCGTGATCGCGTCGGTCGGGCACGCCTCGACACAATATCCGCAGAAAATGCAGCGGTTGTAGTCGATGTTATAGACCTTGGCGTATCGTTCGGCGCCGCTGACGCGGTTCTCCGCCGTGTTCTCGGCCGCTTCTATGTAAATGCAGTTCGAAGGGCAAGCGGCCGCGCAGAGAAAACAAGCTACGCACTTCTCCAGACCGTTCTCATCGCGCTGCAGCACATGAGCTCCCCGAAAACGAGCTTCGATGCGGGCGCCGCGCAGCGGTCCTTTCCCGTCGGGATAGTTCTCCACGATCGTAGGACGGAACATCTCCGAGAAGGTGATGCTCATGCCTTTTGCGATCGCAGCAATGTTTTTCAGAACCGGCATGTCTCAACCAGTATACCGGAGAGATGCGCAAACGTCCTTTGAGGACGCGTTAAATGGCGGTGAAGACTGGGCGAACTGCGCTCAACGAACAGCCGATGGCGGCTGACATCAAGATTGCTAAAGCCTATTTTGGAGCTGGAGTCGAGGGTAAGTGTTCCGGGGCCGCCTCGGAGCTTTCGAGCCACGCCGTATACCAGAGATTAAGCAGCATTTGGGATCCGGCTGCCAGGCGGTGAACGGTGGAGTCCAGCGCGACAGGAGTGCCTTTGCCAGTGAATCCTCCGGACTTCTCGAGAGCGTAGACGTTCTCGACCAGCTCGTGAGAGCTGTTCAGATAGGAAAGATAGTCGTGAAATGGGTCGGTCAACCGCGTCGGAGCCTTCATCAACGGTGCAAAGTCATTGGCCTTGATGTTCGCCGCCACGTACGTGGCTTCGAACAGACCGTGAATTGTATGCTCGGTCGTGTATCCATTGGGATTCGGGCCGACCCATCCGTTGTACTGGATCGTAGTGTGCAGGGGTTGAGCTGCGTCTGCGACATAATGACCGAGCCAGCCGGCATAGAAGATGATCGCCCGCTGCACCGCCAGTGTCGGCTTATGCGCAGCTCGAAGAGTCCGATATTCCCGAAAAGCCGCCTTTAAACGGACCATAAACTTCCATAGTGATATAAGGCTGAAGACCGACGTGCTCGGGAAGATAGTCGTCAGCGTGATCCGCGGTTGCCGCCCGCTTTTCGTAAAGTTTGCGATAGAACTCGTAGCGGACTTGTGGCAGCGGATCGAGCCAGGCAACACGCTCCAGATCGATGAAGTGGTCCGGTTCCTGGGCATTCTTCAAGGAGAGTTCTGTCGGATTACGCCAGCGATCCGGTTCAGGTCCGAGATAGGCGATTTCAACTGTGGCTTGCCGCAAGAAAAGCGGCATGGTCGCCGGGATCTTCTGGGCAGCCACCTGGTTAATGTACGTATGTCCCTCGTTGCCCCATGCAAAAGCGAAACCCTGAGGAAGAGTGACGAATACGGTCAGCAGAATTGCGATCAGACAACGACGAAATAATTTGGATGTTGTTCGCACTTGCACGTTGGCAGACTCCTGGTCGGAAAGTTATCAGAATGTGAAATTCAACAGCTGTGGATAAGCTCTTTGGCCGAACGCAAGAAGAACACGCTATTCTTCAACTATGAGCGAGGAGAAGCCGGGAACAACCATCGGCCTATGCGCGGAATGCCGCTGGATGCGGAACATGGAATCGGATCGTGGCTCTGTTTTCTACCTGTGCCAGCGCTCTGCCACTAATCCGGCATTTCCTAAGTATCCCCGCTTGCCGGTTCTCCACTGCCGCGGCTACGAACCCGAAGAGTCCACCCACTTTGGGGATTCGAAATAGGCAAGTGCTTCTGTCGCAATCTTCCTGTCGAACGTGACCGCTATCACTGCGGCTTGTCAAGCTGGGATGGAGAATGGTTGTGTTTCGCAGGGAATCAGCATGTTAATGAAGATCCTCGCAGTGGGTACAATCCTGTTGTTTTTCGTTTGAACTGTCGCTGTGCTCCAGGGCTGGAGCAAAAACACGTCAACGGATCACATCGTCGGAGTTGCCTTCATGATCGCGTTTGCCGCGGGTGCAGGCTGGGGGTTGAGGGTGTTGGGCATATGGCGCTGAAGAATGCGGTTCGATCGAAGAAGGATGTCACGCCTGCATCGCAAAATGCGTTTGCTGGGAGGACGAAGAAACCGTCGGAGACCAAACTGAAATCGGTCCTCGGTGCACTCTATCCGTTGTGGACACAACTCGTATCGGATTTGAAGCGCGATCTTAACCTGGACGGAGCGGACTGGCATTCCTCAGGAGTGAAATACGGATGGTCCTATCGCCTGCAGCGTAAGCAGCGCAATATCGTCTATCTAGGACCTCGCGCCAGCATGTTCGTTGCAGCGTTTGTTTTCGGCGATAAAGCAGTCACTATCATTCGTAAGAGTGACCTTCCGGAGTGTGTGCTCAAGATGCTGGCTGAGGCCAAGCGGTACGGTGAGGGAACTCCGCTGCGAATCCAGGTAACCAAGCCAGAAGACCTTGAAGTGGTGAAGGCTTTGGCACGGATCAAACTAGAGAACTGATCGTCGTTATTTCAGTCCCAATTCTTTCTTCAGCGCTTCCCATTTGCTGTCGACCAGCGCCGTGGTTTTCGAATCCATCACAATCTCATCGGGCCATCGGCGCGTGAAGCCCTCGCTCGGCCACTTGCGCGTGGCATCGATACCCATCTTTGATCCAAAGTCCGGCAGCCGGCTGGCATGATCGAGCGAATCGACTGGGCCCAGCGTAAATTGGATGTCTCGCTCTGGATCGATGTGGTTAAAGACCTTGAGCGTGACATCCGCCAGATCCTGCACGTCGACGTCCTCATCTACCACGACAATGCACTTGGTGAACATAGCCTGGCCCAGCGACCAGATCGCGTTCATTACTTTCCGAGCCTGCCCGGGATAAGACTTTTTGATAGACACGATCATTAGGTTGTGGAACACGCCTTCGACTGGCATATTGATGTCGACCAACTCGGGGATGGTGAGTTTCATCATCGGCAGGAAGATGCGCTCGACGGCTTTGCCCATGTAGGCGTCTTCCTGCGGAGGCTTGCCCACAATCGTCGCGGCATAGATTGGATCTTTGCGGTGCGTGATGCAAGTGACGTGGAAGACGGGGTAAAGATCCTCAAGTGAGTAGAACCCGGTGTGGTCGCCGAAGGGACCTTCAGTGCGAAGTTCGTCAAGATTGATGTAGCCCTCGAGAACGATTTCACTGGCGGCAGGAACTTCGAGGTCGACGGTTTCACACTTCACGAGATCAACGGGCGCTCCTCGTAGGAATCCGGCGACAAGATATTCCTCGATTTCGGGCGGAGCAGGAACGATCGAGGCGAAGGTGACGACCGGGTCGGTGCCGATCGCAACCGCGACTTCCATTTTGCCCGTGGGGCGTTCGCCTTCAGCAAGGACGGATCCTCCGGATGATCTCGCCATGATGTCCACAGAAGCGCGCGCAGGACGGCCAATGGCGGCCGTCCCCACATGGTCGGTGGTCGCTCCCGACATAGCGGCTCGCATTCGTTCGCGCTGGTGTTCTGCCGCGTTCTTTTGGCGCTGCCAGTGCATACCCGTCGTTTTCTCGTCGTAAACCTGCATGCGATACATGCCGAGGTTGCGCTTGCCGGATTTCGGGTCGCGGGTGGTGACGCAGGGAAGAGTAATAAAGCGTCCGCCGTCCTTTGGCCAGCATTGCAGGACAGGGAAGTCGAGCAGCGAGAACTCCTCGCGCTTGATGACCTCTTTGCAGGGACCAGTCGGCACAGCCCGTGGAAAGAATTTTCCGGCTTCGGTGAGAAGAGGCAGCATCTTCAGCTTGTCGAGGAATCCCTGCGGTGATTTGACGTCCATGAACATGCGGAAGCGTGCTGCGATCTCTTCGTAAGACTCGACGCCGACCGACATCTTCATGCGCTTGTCGGAACCGAACTGGTTGATCAGGAGTTGTGAGCCGGGATGCCCCTTCAGGTTCTGAAACAGCAGCGCTGGCCCTCCGGGATTTCCTTTCGCGTCGCGGCTTTTCGAGACACGGTCGGTGATCTCGGCGATTTCCAGGATTGGGTCGGCTTCCGTCGTGATGCGCTTCAGTTCGCCGGCGCGTTCCAGCGCGGCGATCCACTGGCGAAGGTCGTCAAAGGGCAAGATCTCGTCTCCGGGGTGACGCATGATTATAAGGGATTGGAAAGGAACTCCAGTGCCACGGATTGACACTGATCGAACGGATCAATATCTGAAATCTTGTCATCTCAGGACGACAAGTTTGTATGAGGGCTCTTGAACCGTTATTTCCTTTGCTCCAGTTTCACGCTGGCTGTCACCGGATGGCCGTCGCGCATGACTTTGACCTCAACGACGTCGCCCACCTTGCTTCTTCGCAGCGCATCGGTGAAGTCGTACAGATTTTTGATGGGCTTGTCGCCAAACTGCACGAGGATGTCTCCCGCTTTGAGACCCGCCTTCGCTGCCGGGGAATTCGGTTTCACATCGGAGAACTTGACGCCATTCTCCACTTGACCGAAGTCAGGAATCGATCCGAAATAAGGACCGTAGCCGCCACCACCTCCGCCGGTCACAGGCTTTTCTTCAGCAACAACCTGGAATTGCGGCGGTTGGTCGGCGTTTGCGAGTTGGACGGCGACGCTCTCCACCATGTCCAAAAGCTTGGCTGCGGAATTGCCGTTGATCTTGTCCCAGGTATCCGATGGCTTGTGATAGTCGGAGTGCAGACCGGAGAAGAAGAACAATACGGGAATCTTCTTGGTAACAAACGAAGTGTGATCGCTGGACGAGTAGCCGCCGGCTGAGGACTCGATCTTGAACGGCGCCTCTTTCTGCGCCTGATCGAGCACTGTCTTAAACGTGGACCCCGTGCCGACTCCTCCGATGTAGATCTTGTCATCTTTAATGCGTCCGATCATGTCCATGTTGAGCATCGCCACGGCTTTGTTGAGCGGCCGAGTTGGTTCTTTCACCCACTCGGCCGACCCGAGAAGCCCAAGTTCTTCTCCGGCAAAATCCATGAACAGGATGCTGCGCTTGAGCTTCCCTCTTTCGGGGGCGAGCAGACGAGCCAGTTCCAGAACGCCGGCAGTCCCGCTGGCGTTGTCGTCAGCGCCGGGATGGATCTGGCCAATTTGAGAAGGGGCAAGGGAATCGAAGTTCCCGCGGCCGAGGTGATCGTAGTGTGCGCCGATGATGACGTACTCATCGGTCTGACCAGGGAGCCACGCCAGTACGTTATCGACGGTCGCTCGGGTTGTCTCAATATCAATGTTCAGCGCAAGGTGGAGGGTATCCGGAAATGCGAATGAGGCCGGCTTTGTGCTCGAGTTGATCTGATCCTGAACATCCTTCACCGCCTTGCCCGCGGCCTGGAACCATCCGTCCGCTATGGCGTTCTTGACCTGCACCATCACGATTCCCACATTTTCCGGCCCACTTACGCTGCCGAAGCGTGATAGCAAATCTTCTTCGCCGTCCCCCAGTTTGCCATTCAGGATTATCAGAGCCTTGGCACCGTGGTTTCTTGCGTTGATGGCTTTCGTGATCAGTTGCGAATGCTGGGTCAGTCCGTGTCCGCCGGTCGCGTGGGCGAAGCCCGAAGGCTCGTAGCGTAGTACCACGACGGTCTTGTCTTTTACGTCGAGCCCGGCGTAGTCGTCGTAGTGAAACTCATCGGCCGTAGCACCGTATCCGGCGAATACCACCGGTGCTGCAACCTGCCCGGAAGACGAGAAACTGAAGGGCACAAATTCCTGTTGAATCTTCAATTCTTGTTTCTTGTCAGAGAGCTGGATGGAGCAGCGGTTGTCGGACTTCAGGCGTGCTCCGGTGATTACGGTGAACGGTTGGCTATATCCCTTTACTCCGGCAGGTTCGAGGTGCAGTTCCTTATATCGCCTCTCAATCAGATGCTCGGCGCGTGTGAGTCCTGCAGTTCCGGCGCCACGGCCCTCCATTTCGGGCGATGCCAGCGCCCTAACATCATTCACGTACCGGTTGGGATCGGCCTGCTGAGTGGACGAAGCCGCCAGCAGCGCAGTGGCAATTGCAAGGACGGAAAAAAGGCGATGAGCACGAATCAACATGGAGTTCCAGGAAACGGAACGATCCTATGAGCGTGGAAACAGGCGTGTCAATGTCCCGGATAAAGTCTCACACGGCATTCGGGACAGATCCCATGGGTGAAATCTGCCTGCGCATGAGTGCGGATATAAAGTTCGAGCACTTGCCATTTGCCTTCTTGATTGCGAATCTTCTTGCAGGAAGCACAGATCGGCAGTAGACCGCTAAGAGTCTTCACTTTAGCCAGCGCTTCCTGCAATTCGAGGATCAGACGCTCGCGTTCGCACTCGGCGGTCTTGCGATCGCTGATGTCGCGGATGATCAAGCATGTTCTGTCGTGGCCGTCCGAATGCTGGAATACGACTGACGATAGTTCGACAGGGAACAGGGTTCCATCGCGGCGGCGGCCATTGAGTTCGCCGTGTGCCTTCCCCGTTGTCTGTCGCTGGGCGAGCAACACGGGCAATCGAGGGTCGGAAATGTCGATTAAGCCAGCGCGCCCGGCCGCAATGATCTCCTCGCGCGTTCGCTGAAACATCCGGCAGGCAGCCGGGTTGGCGTCAAGGATCGTGCCGTCCGGCGCAGTAAACATCATTCCGTCCATGCCGTTTTCGAAGAGAAGGTGGTATGGAGTCTGGTCATTAAAAAACAGGGAGTTTTCCGGTGGGACTGTCGTCAATGGCATTTTGTTTGACGGTATTCTAGGCACACAGCCGATCGAGCGACGTGTAACCCCAAAAGGTTTGTTGAAATTCTAAAGAAGTGCGGAAAGAGCAGCAATAGCTAGAAGGAGACACACAAGGGCAGGGAGATCTAAGCGCTGAGTTCGATGACCGTATCCTCAACCTTTTTCCACGCTCTGCTGGCGGGATCTATAAGGTCGTAATGGTCGGCTCCGGGAATCTCGATCAGATGCACATCTTCTTTTTCTCCGCGCGGGCGTTCAATCTTGGCAGTCACGTAGTCTCGGCTGAAGACCGGAGGAACGGTATCGTCTGCGCTGCCATGAATCAGGTATTGGCGAGCATGCGGGAGGGAAAGATGCATCGGATCGGCCTCCCGATAGTGATCCGGAACTTCCACAGGAGTTCCGCCAAGAAACTCGACGACGGCGTCATGGCTGAGATGAAGTTGATACGTGCGCTGCAGGTCTACGACTCCCGCCAGAGAGATCGCACGTTTGAGAGCGGGCTCGTGGGCTGCCAGGCAGAGCGCCAACTGGCCTCCTGCCGAGTGTCCCATTACGATGACGCGTTGCGGGTCGAAGTTCTGCTTCGCCGCATTCTGTACGAGGAACTGATACGCCGAGCGCAGATCGGCGAATGTTCCTGGCCATCCACCGCCCTGATTCCCCACCCGCCGGTATTCTAAATTTGCAGTCAGAAATCCCTTCGCCGTGAGTGCTGCGCAGAGATGTCCTGCATGATCGAGTCCGTATTTCGCGCGCCAGAATCCACCGTGAATGTTGACGACAAGCGGGTGAGGTTTCCCTGTTACCGGAGGATTCCGCAAATCTATGAACTGATTCGGGTCCGGTCCGTAGCTGGTACGAAGGTCGGCCGGAGGCGGTTTTCGCGAAAGCACGTCTTCAGACATGAAAATCGAAAATCACTCACCACAGAGGTCACAAGGTAGCACAGGGTTCCCTCGGTGATCCCTGTGTTCCCTGTGGTGAATGGTCTTATTCGTAACGCAGCGCTTCGATTGGATCGAGGTTCGCGGCACGTAGCGCTGGCACCATTCCGCTGATAATGCCGACCACCCCAAGGATGGAAGTTGCGACCAGCAGGATCGTTGGCGAAACAATCAATCGGATGTCAGCAGCCTCGGCGTGTTGCGCTAATGCGCTGTAGAACGTAATGCGCCCGGCAATTATAGAAACCGCGTAGGACAAGAGAATCCCAAGAAAGCCGCCCACTGCGGTGATCACCATAGCCTCAGCCAGAAACTGAAACAAGATGTGGTGCCGCCGAGCTCCTAGCGCCTTTTCCACGCCGATCTCGCGAGTTCTCTGCGTCACCGACACCAACATAATATTCATCAGTCCGACTCCACCAATGCCAAGAGTCATCGATCCGATAATCGCCAGCAAGACTTTCAGTGCGATCGTAATGATTCCAAATTGCGAGAGCTGCTTCTGCGCATCGAACACGAAGACTGCGCGATGATCGTCAGGCTTGAAATTGTGCGCTGTCGCCAGCGTGTCTCGGATGGTTTTGTCCATCTTGTCGTGATTGAGTCCGACCGAATCGAGCCAGATCCCGTCGAGGTAATGGTTGTCCTTCAGGACGTCCATAGAACTGAAGGGAATGTAGACGACCCGATTGTTGTCGTTGTCCCCTTCCTGCATCCGCGGCGCTCCCACGCCGATCACTTCAAAAGTCACGCCGTCGATGCGAATCGATTCGCCTATGGCGGGCATCCCCGAAAAGAGTTTGTCGCGCGCTTCCGAGGCGATTACGGCATAAAGCCCGTGCTGCATGTTATCGGCATCATTGAGGAAACGTCCTTCGGAAATATCGAGATTCCAAATGGCCTGAATAGAAGGGTCGAGGCCCATCACCGGAAAGGTGAAGGAACGGTTGTTGTTCTGAACGGTGGAATCCTTCTGCGCCATGCGCACCACATGTTTACAGAGAGGAAGATTGTTGCGCAGCAATTCGATGTCGTCGTTGGTAAAACGGACTTGCACACCAGCTTTATTGCCGCCGGCCTGTTGCGATGTGCGTCCAGGGAAGACGCCGACTGCAGTTGCGCCGAAACTTTCGAAGATTGTCTCGATGGCCTTCCCGAAGCCGTTGCCGTAGGCGAGTAACAGCACCACCGTCGCTATGCCCCATGCCATTCCGGCCATGGTGAGCAGGGTGCGTCGGACATCATGCCGCATCGCGCCGTAAGCCTGTTTGAGGAGATCGAAATGCATGCTATTCCTTACGCAGTGCCTCCACCGGTTCGAGTAGTGCCGCGCGCCGCGCCGGATAAAGCCCGGCAGCTACCCCCGCAACACTGAGCGAAATCAATGCCAGGAGTGCGGTCGATGCCACAAGTTTCGGCGGATCAAATCCGTCGGTCAGGGTAAGGTGAGAAAGACCTCTCATGACCGCGGCAGCAGAGGCAATTCCGATGCCGCCGCTCAACAAAGTCAGAAATGCGCCCTCGACGAAGAACTGAAACATGATGCTGCTGCGCGTCGCGCCGACGGCCTTGCGCAACCCAATCTCGCGCGTACGGTCCGCCACTGCAACCAGCATGATGTTAATGATCCCGATCGCGCCCAGAGCAAGTGTGACCAGGCCAACACTTCCCAGAAACATATTCATAGCGTCGAAGATCTTTCCGATCTGGTCAACAGTTTTGACCGTATCCCATTCGTCAAAAGCGTCTGGATTTTTCGGATCGAATTGGTGATTTCGAGCAATGACCTTGTGTACTTCCTGCTTGGCGGTTTCATGCTGCGAGCGGGATCTGGGCTGGTAGTTAATTTGCGAAATGACGTCCGGGTCATTTCCCGCATTCAGGGGGGGAAAGTACTGGTGCATTGTACTGAACGGGATGTAGTTCTTCAGGTTCTGGGTGTTGTTATCGCCGTGTCCCACTCGCTGCAACGTGCCAACGACCTCAAAGCGGGTGCCATTCAACAGGATTGTGCTTCCAATCGCCGGCCGGCCCAGAAATAAAACTCGGCGGGTCTCATCTCCCAAAATGATCACCCGTCGGCTCTGCTGTTCATCAAGGGCATTGATCCAACGCCCTTGGTTGAGAGGCACATAGCGAATCTTGTTGAACTCGGGCCTCACTCCGTTGATTTGCCCACCCGCTTGGTAAAAATCACTGACGGCCCGAATATCGCCCCGGGAAATTACCGGAGTTGCGGCACCCACACTGGGACAGCTAATCAGGATGTCCTCATAGTCGCGATACGTGAGGTAGTACTGGCGCAAGGCGGTAAAGCTGCCCTGGACCACGGGGGCGCGTCCGGACCAGATGAAGATCACATTTTCGCCCATCGAGTCGAATTGCTTGCGGTTGCCGGAGCGGAATCCCTCGCCCAGCCCGACCAGCAAAAGGAGCGAGAAGACGCCCCACGCGATGCCGAACATTGTGAGGAATGAGCGCAGCTTATGCGCCCAAAGAGTGCGGAGGGTCTGCCCGAAGATATCGAAGATTAGGCGCACGTACCATTATATGGGGCTTTCGGCTTTCGCCATTCGGCTTTCGGAGTTGTGATTTGCACTTAGCAAAGGCCGAAAGCCGACAGCCGACTTCAGATTTTCGTTCCGATCTCCACACGAATCGGGTTATTCTCTACGCGATGACGACTCTCGCGCTGACCGAATTACTTGGCGCCACGGTGTATGACCCGTCTGGCGCGGCCGGACGCGTCCGAGAAGTCGCCCTTGCTCCCCAGGAAGACCGCGCCCGCATCGCCTCCCTCGTTATCAAGACAAAATCCGGCATTCGCTTGCTTCCATTCCCGGCTATAGCCGAGATCAACGGTGGGGTTCGCGCAAGCACCGCGGCGGGGGAGTGGTCGGCCGCTAACGGCATGGAAGGACTATTTCTGCTGGAGCGTGACTTGCTCGATCAGCAGGTGATCGACGTCAACGGCAGGAAAGTCGTCCGCGTCAACGACGTGGACCTCGAATTTGATTCCCAGAAAGATCCCAAGCACCCGGTTTTGCGGGTTCAATCAGTCGATGTGGGGGCGCGAGGCGCAGTCCGCCGATTACTCCGAGGCGTAGCCCCGCGCGCAGCATTACACGCCTTGTTGGGAAAGATCCCTCCTCGCAGCATTCCTTGGGATTTCGTCGACCTGATCGAAACCGATCCTGCCAGGCGGGTAAAGCTGAAGATTTCTCATGAAGGCTTGGCCAAACTCCATCCGGCCGACATCGCCGACATCGTTGAAGAACTTGCTCCCGACGAGCGTCAGGCCGTCTTCCAGACTCTGGATGAGGAAACCGCCGCCGGGGCACTTGAGGAAGTCGAACCCAAGGTGCAGAAAGCGATCGTCGAGTCCCTGGATTCCGAGCGCGCCGCCAACATCGTCGAGGAGATGAATCCCGACGCGGCAGCCGACCTGCTGGCTGACCTGCCCGAGGACCAAACCGAGCAGATCCTCATCCAGATGGAGCCCGAAGCCCAGCAGGATGTAGTCGAACTGCTGGAGCATAGGGAAGAAACTGCCGCCGGACGGATGACGACCGACTTCCTCGGCCTTCCGGTCAACGCCACTGTCCAGAATGCGATTGATTCACTGCGGGAATTCGAGGGCGGAGTCGAGGTCATCAGTACAATTTACTTGGTCGACACGCAAGGAACCCTGGTTGCTGCGGTTCCCTTGGCCAGAATCGTCCTGGCCGAGGCTTCAGTCCCGATGTTGTCCCTGGCGCAGGAGCCTCTGGTTCTCGCACACCAGGACGCCAAGGAGATGGAAGTGGCCGAACTATTCGACAAATACAACCTTCAGACCCTCCCCGTCGTCGACGAGCACAATAAGCTGACCGGAGTCATCACATCCGATGACGTGATCAGTATGTTGCGTTCGAAGCTCTGATTCGTCGCCGAAGTGGTAGAGTTCGTCTTTCTATTCCAGGGACGCTATTGTAGAATTCCCTCACTTCTCCCCCGGTGCGTCCAACTCCTTTCAAGAACAGGAATAAACATGGCAACGACTTTAGCTGCCCCTAGCACCCTTACGAAGCCGGCAACGCCAGTTCCGGGGCGGCGTTTCGATCATTACTTCTTTTCGGGCACCGCATGGTTGATGCTCGCCAGCGTTTTGGTCGGATTTGGGCCGACGTACTATCTGGCTGGTGTCTTCAGCGCGCCGCTTCCCAGTCGCATCATCCATGTGCATGGAGCTTTGTTTTCCTGCTGGATCCTATTGCTGATTGTGCAGAATTCTGTTGCTTGGGCGGGACGGGTAGATATCCACAAAAGGCTGGGTCTCTTTGGATTTGGGCTGGCGTGCCTGATGGTTGTTGTGGGGTGGATGGCCGCCACCGACCGGCTCGTTCGCGGCACGGCTCCTCCCGGAGTGGACACCTATCGTTTCTACATCACCCCGGTCACCGACATGGTGATCTTCGCGACGCTGATGTTCTTTGCCTTCCGCGCCCGTCGCGACTCTTCAGCGCACAAGCGAATCATTTACATCGCGACGGTAGGAATACTGATCGCTGCGATCGCGCGGTTACCGCTCAGTTGGCTCTTCCATAAGGCCCCGCATGCCGCGATTGCCTCGTATGCCTTCTTGGTGCTTCTGATCGCTTACGATCTGTGGTCAATGCACAAAATCCATCGGGCAACGCTTTGGGCGGGCGGCTTTTTGATTTTTGTTCAGCAGATCCGCTTACCCATAGGCCACACCGCGGCGTGGCACTCGTTCGCCGCGAGTGTGCAGTCGCTCTTCCGCTGAAGCTCGATCTCGTTTCTTCTGTTGGTTCGGGTTTGAGGCACAAATCTGTCGCACAAGCACTTTTCATTTGGCCGGATGCGCTTGATGCGTTTATCCTGTGGCGTCACTCGTGCTTAAATCCCGCTACTTTTATGTCTGTGAAAAGTGCGCATGAAGTTCATAAGGCGTTGGAAGACCCGGATCCTGCTGTTCTTCGCCGTAGTCGGCCCAGGATTCATTACCGCAAACGTCGACAATGATGCCGGCGGCATCCTGACCTATTCGTCCGCCGGGGCGCAATTCGGACATCTTCTGCTGTGGACCATGATCCCGATCACGCTAGCGCTGATCGTGGTTCAGGAAATGTGCGCGCGCATGGGGGCCGTGACCGGGAAGGGTCTCAGCGATCTGATTCGTGAGGAATTCGGCTTGCGCATCACGTTTTTCATGATGCTCGGTATCCTGATCACCAACTTCGGCAATGTAGTTACCGAATTCATCGGCATCGCGACTAGCTTGGAATTGTGGGGTTGGTCGCGGATATATACCGTCCCGGTCTGCGCTCTGATCGTCTGGGTGCTTGTGGTGTATGGGCGCTACAAGCTGGTCGAAAAAGTGTTTGTTGTGGCGTCGTTTGTGTATGTGACGTACATTTTCGCCGGGCTTCGCGCACATCCTTTGTGGAAAGATGCGATTATCGGCACGTTCGTTCCGCCCAGCGTGCACGTATTTCGAGATCAGGCTTACTTGTACATGGTGATCGGCGTGGTGGGCACCACGATCGCACCATGGATGCAGTTTTACCTGCAGGCATCAATCGTGGAAAAGGGAGTTACGCGGCGTCAGTACAAAGCGTCAATGCTGGATGTTATAAGCGGCTGTATCTTCACCGACGTCGTCGCGTGGTTCATCATCGTAGCCTGCGCGGCCACATTGTGGATTCACGGTTTTAGAAACATCACGTATGCTGCCGACGCGGCGGCAGCACTCAAGCCGCTGGCCGGTCAATATGCGTATATCTTGTTTTCCTTTGGTTTATTCAACGCGTCCCTTTTTGCGGCATCGATCCTGCCACTCTCGACCGCCTACACGGTTTGCGAAGGTCTGGGTTTTGAATCCGGAGTAGAAAGGAGATTTGGAGAAGCTCCATTCTTCTACTGGCTCTACACCGCACTAATTGTGGCGGGTGGTGCTGTTGTGATGATTCCAGGCCTGCCGCTGGTGAAAATTGCTGTTCTCTCGCAGGTGGTGAATGGAGTCGTCCTGCCCTTCGTGTTGATCTTCATGCTGTTGCTGATCAACAAGAAAGATCTGATGGGCGAATACGTGAACCGGCCGTTGTTCAACATCGTGGCTTGGGCAACCACGGTGATCATGGTCGGGTTGACAGCAGCATGGTTTTGGACGTTGCGCTCAGGCTAGATGAGCGATAACCGAGAAAGCAGAAGCCGGATCCAAACAGATCCGGCTTCATTGTGTTCGCGTGTTCCAGACTCAATGCCCGTCGAGGCAGCCCTTCTGTCCCGAGCGGTTGGGGTAACCCGTTCCAGAGTCATAGGCTTTGTTGGACCATTCTCCCTGGATTTTCCACTGTGTTCCGTTGCTGAAGGTGACAAGCGGGACATTGAAGGTCCATGCGCATTTGTCGCCATTTTCCTGGCCTTTCTTGTCGTACCATGCGCCCGGGGAATCAGGATCTGTCCGTGCCTCCGAGAGTTCGTGGCCGCTAACGTTAGCAAGGGCGGCCAAGCCTTGCGAATGTAGCCCCGAAGTATCTTGAGGATCGCAGCCTCCGTCGCCATCAAGATTGAAGAAGAACGCCACCTGGACGGTTACGCCTTTGCAGGATCCGAAGGTGTGGTATGCGCAATAGCCGGCGTTGCCGCGTTTCCCGTCAACGTAAACGGGATAGTAGCCGTTGGAAACAGGATTCGTGATCTCTTTACAGACTTCGGAAACAATCGCTGAGGTCGAACTTCCATTGGCTGCAGTCGAGAGATCGACAAGATGGCCGTCATGAGTGACCACAGGCCCAACTTGCCCGTTCGATCCCGTGTATTCGTCTGAAGTCTTGGCGTAATTTGAGTTGCTGAATCCGCTGTACCAACTGTCGAGACCGGTGATCTTATCGCCGACGAAGCTGGAGTTGGCCCAACTCGGACCCCAGTAAATCGCTTCGCTTACAGTGGATGTCATGATGACGCCGCCATGATAGGTCATGTCGGGACTATTGCCCCTTGCCGGGGCAGCGGCGCGGGCGAAGGGATTGAAGTCGCGAGCCCAGTGGATACCCAGCATCGGGGGCTCATGTTGAACACTAAGCGCTGATAGATCCTGTGGGTTGTTCGACGCCGAATCGTTGACCTGGGCAAAACACATAACTCCAAGCGACACGACAGCAAGGAGGACAAGGCATTGCTTAAGCATGGTGGGCAACATCCTTTCTGGGATATCGAACTGTTAGGCGTACTCCGGGTGGAAAAACTTGCTTCCCCAGACGACCGTGCGGCGGATTATGTCACCGTCAGGGGTGAGGGTCAATACAGACAGTCGACAAATGTTGTGCGATTTTCGACCCTTCGAGCCGCGATTAGATTTGCTGCTTTCCGGCCGCTAGGTCATTTACCAAGGTTAAGTCGGCTTCGAGAAAATCAAACTTCGGCAGGTCCCCGGGGACGGCCCACTGCATATCCTTGAAAATGCGGTTTTCGAGCTCGCCCATATATTCGCGGACAATGTAGAAACGCAGTTCCACCATTCCGCCATTGGGGTATTCGTGCCGGATGCGTGCCAACTCGTCGCCAATCGTGGCCTGAATGCCAAGTTCTTCGTCAAGTTCGCGCCGCAATGCGTCGCGCGGCTGCTCGCCTTCCTCGATCTTGCCTCCCGGAAACTCCCACTTCAGAGGCATAGTCTGATGTCGCGTGCGCTGGCATACCAGCAGTTTCCCGTCTTGCACGATCAAGGCTGCGACCACCCGTTTCATGATTCGGCAGGACCTGCCGCCTGAAGTGCGCTCCCTACCGGATCAACGCAACTGGTGAAGGTGAATGCAAACGCCGCGATCCCGTTCGAGCATCGGAGTTCTAGCTCGTGCGGTCCGAACTCGTGATTATCAACAAGGAAATACATCCGCGGAGAATCCACGACGATGTAGGCTTCCTGTTCTCCCTTGATCGCTGTGCGGAACCTGACATCGCGAGTAGCCTGGTTCTGCGATAGCGGCTTGCCATCTTCCAAGATGATTACTTCAGCCGATGGCGCGTGGGGGCAAGCCATGACCAAGTTTACGGCGGCAGCTTCGTATTTCAACCGCAAACTGTGAGGTCCTTGCTCCACGGCCTCAAAGTATTCGGCGGTTGAGGCCCAGCGACCATTCGCATAGAAAAAGTTCTCTTCCAGCGGACCAGTGAAATCATAGTCCGCAATCTGATCTTCCTTGAATCCTGAGGAGTTTCCGATTCGGCCCCGGGCATTTCCAAGATAAAGTTCACCTGTGGGGCGATAGCAGACAGCGCCCACATGATCCTCCTCTCGCACTGGCTCCATAGGCGGCGGGAGTTCAATTGCCGGTTCAATCTCGCGCAAGAGTTCCTGAATAACCTGCTCACACTCACCGTAGCCACCCTCTCCGAAGTGCCCGTAACGCAGGTAGCCGTCCTTGTCGAGCAGGTACTTGGTCGGCCAATAGCGATTGGCGAATGCTTTCCAGATTTCACGATTGCTGTCGATGACGATGGGGTACGTAAGCCCAAACTCGCGGATGCCGCGCTCCACATTGGACTCGTACTGCGCGAACGTGAACTCCGGTGTGTGCACGCCGATGACTGTCAGTCCTTTGTCGCGATAGTGTTCGTGCCACGCTTGTACATAGGGAAGGGTGCGGATGCAGTTGACGCAGGTGTAGTCCCAGAAATCGACCAGAACAACCCGGCCGCGAAGTTGCCGGAAACTCAACGGAGTCGAGTTCAACCACACGCGGCCAATCTCAGGCGCGCGTACTTTGCCCTTCTCGACTCTCATGCGCCCGCGGCTTCCAGCTTCTTTCCAACCAGCTTGGCGCAATGCTGCACGAAATCCTGATGTTCGGAAGTAAACGCGGCAGGGAAGTGGCTGTCGATATCGAGTTCGCCGACCACTTTTCCGTGGGCAAATACCGGCACGACGATCTCAGACTTGGTTTCCAGAGAGCACGCGAGATAACGCGAATCTTTCGCGACGTCGTCCACTACAACAGTCTGCCCGCTCGAGGCCGCGGCGCCGCATATGCCCTGATTCAGGGGGATGCGGGTGTGTGGCGTCATGGCTCCCTCGAAGGCGCCTAGCACGAGAATGGGAGGTTGAGCGCCTGGCTCCAGCATGTAGAAGCCGACCCAGTTGTACTTCAGCATCTTGTCATGAAGAAGCTTCACCATTGACCGCATCAGGTCCTGGGGGGTGGACGAAGAATCCGCCAGCACGGTGATTTCTGATCTGAGTTCGTCGAGTCGCGTTGTCACGGAGAGGTGCAAGAATCTTACCTCAGTCAGCGGATTTTCCAAGCGCGGAAGACGGAACGCCGGTAATCTGTCGGATTCCTTTCGTGCGCGGGAATAGTTCAGGCTGGATTGCCCATGCTAGCGCATTCAGTCCGTTTACTAGAGTGGGGGCGGGCGTATTCAGGAACTCATCCGAAATGCAGAAGACGCGTCCGGCACGGACGGCTGACAGTTCCTCCCACGCACGATCGACGATGATCTTTTCGAGAGGAACGCGATCGCCCGCTCCGCACCACGCTGCGACGATGATTTCCGGATTCAATGCCGCAATCTCGTTGGCTTGACATCTGGCTCCGGGGGTTCCGACAAACTTGCCTCCTGCGGCGTCAATTAATTCCGCCACCCACGGTTGCGAAGCGATAACGGGCTTACCCCACTCCTCACAAAAAACACGCGCCTTCCGGGAACCAGCCGTTCTTGCTCGAATGGCATCAACGCTCTGCTGCATCGTTCGGATGACGTCTTCTCCGCGAGCGGAAGCGCCTACTGTGCCGGCGATGGCAGCGATGTCGGTGTAAATGTCCGCGAGTGTTTTGGGCGCCAGTCCGAGGAAGCGTGCACCGGACTTAAGAATCTCGACCAGAGATTTCTCTTGGAAGGGAACGGATGCGATTACAAGGTCAGGGCGCACTGCAATGATCTCTGCGGCGTCAGCGGTCCATGAGTCATGCAGCACAGTGCAGGAACGCTCGTTGATGCCACGCACGACGTCGGCGCAGTAGCGCGTGCAGGCGACAACGCGGTCCAGCTCTCCGATCGCATCGAGAATGACCGTTGCACTGGGCTGCAGGCACGCAATACGGCGCGGAGTGTGATCGATGCCCATGAATCTATCTTAGCGCGATGCAGCTTGCAGCATGCTCAACAACTACTTGAAGTTTCACGCCAACTGTATAGCGGCGGCGTTCATCCAAATGAGGCTTTTTAATCCAACTAGGGAAAAATCTGTTGCGCTCAAAAGTCCTCTTTATTGCTGCGTTTGCGGCGAGCTTCGGCCTGATCAATACGCCGCTTTCCGCTCAGATACCCGCCATCAGTTACACGCTGACCGTGACCGTGGCCGGCACCGGTTCCGGTACAGTCACCAGCAGTCCTGCAGGGATCAGTTGCAAACCCACGTGCAACGCTCCATTCGCCGCGGGCAGCAGCGTGAAACTGACAGTCACACCTGCTAACGGTTCGTATTTCGCAGGTTGGAGCGGCGCCTGCAAGGGCACAGGCGCTTGTACGCTTACGGTGAACAGCAATCTGAGTGCGACCGCGACATTCAACGTGAATCAGACCGTGAAAGTCTTGAACCACATCATTTTCATGTTGCAGGAGAATCGCGGCCTCGATCATTACTTCGGCGCCCTCCGACAGTATTGGCGCAGCAATAAATTTGCCGACGTCTCATTCGATGGCCTGCCGCAATTCAATCCGACGTCTGGCAACGCTCCACTGTATGGACCTCCGCCAACGAATCCGGGATGCGATCCTGCCTCCCCTCCGCCCAACGATTGCATTGAAAACAGCAAAAGCCCCGCGGTGGCTTCCTACCACCTGATCACGCAATGCATCGAGAATCCCAGCCCGTCGTGGAACGAAGGGCATGTCGATTGGAATCTCACCGATTCCATCTCTGGAACTCCCACACTCGACGGGTACGTGTACACAGGCGCTCATGACGCGCGCAATAACAATCCGCCCTTCAACGACGTGAACGGAATTCGGGTTATGGGTTACTACGACAATACCGACCTGAATTACTACTACTACATGGCGTCGCAGTTCTCGACATCTGACCGCTGGTTCTCGCCTGCCATGACGCGCACTCAACCGAACCGCCACTACCTGATCTCCGGAACCTCACAGGGGTACGCATATCCCATTGGCACCGATAGCAATGATCAGTCGCTGCTCACCGCGAAGACGATCTTCCAGTCACTACAGAATGCCGGAATCAGCTGGAAGATTTACGTTGATCCCGCGAACACTCCGTGCGCGTCGAATCCCACGGCTCAATGCCTGCTCGGATACAGCTACATCCAGGATTTTCAGTGGGGACACACAATTCCGCAGAGCTATCCCAATGATCTTGTTCCGATTTCGCAGTACTTCACCGATGTGAAGAACGGAACTCTACCTCAAGTGGCGATGATCGAGTCTGCGGGGCCCGCCGGACTTGATGAGCATGGATCGGATTCCGACCAATATCCGATCAACATTCAACTCGGCGCGCAGTACGTGGAATCGCTAGTCAATGCCTTGATGACGAGCGTCTCGTGGAAAGATTCCGCTTTCATCCTCACTTATGACGAAGCTGGCGGCCTGTACGATCACGTGGCGGCTCAGTCCGCGAAGAATCCGGATGGTAACAAGCCAGTCGATCTGCTGCCCGGCGATATTTGCACTACGACGATGGGTCCGACATGTGACTTCACGTATACGGGGTATCGCGTGCCATTGCTTGTGATCTCGCCGTATGCACGCAAGCACTACGTGAATCATCAGGTAGCGGACTACACAGCGATCCTGAAGCTGATTGAAACTCGCTTCGGTCTGCCCGCGCTGACCAAGCGCGATGCGGCCCAGATGAGCATGACCGCATTCTTCAACTTCAATACTCCGCCCTGGATGACGCCGCCAAAACCGCCGGTGCAGAGCACAAGTGGATCTTGCTATCTGAATCAGCTGCCGTGATTCTCCTTAAGTGGGGCCCCGGGAAAGTGGGGTGCCTCGGGAATGTGGGGTGCCCCGTGTCTCGCCGACTTTGCGAGACCCGGGATTGATGCCGATCCTAGTATTCCTTGAGTTTAGCGAGCGCGCCAGAGAGTGCTTCCAGCGCCAACTGTGCCGCGTGGCTCGAGGCTTGTGGGAGGCCTCCGACGGCATCGATTAGTTCGGCACGATCGATTCGCCGCGCCTGGTCCGGAGTTTTACCAACTGCCAACTCCGTCAATGCCGATCCACAGGCCATCGCCGGTACGCATCCTTTGGCTTTGAATCGGATCGCAGAGATTCGTCCCGCTTCGAACTTCACACTCAGCCGGATAACATCCCCGCACACCGGATTCTCAATCTCAACTACCACGTCTGCATCCATAAGATCGCCGGCGTTGCGTGGATTCTGAAAGTGATCGAGAAGTTGTGCGGAGTACATCTTTATCGCCGGCCGATGCCGTCCGGAAAATAGATTGTCCAACCACGCTGTTTCGCCGCCGCCTCGAGGTCAGAATTTGGGTTCACCGCGAAGCCATGTTTCGCCATTGCGAGCATATCGGCATCCCATCGCGAGTTGCCGAATGCCGCATCGATCTCCTTCCCGGCAACTTCGCGCAGAGCTTTGGGCTTGCCCGGCCCGGAAGGCATGCGCACAAGTTTGTCGGTAACGAGCCCGTTGCTGAGTTCTGCTTTGGCGGCTAGGATCCTGTGGTCAGGAATGCCGAACTGCTTCAACCCTGCCCGGATCAGCCATTCGTTCGAGGACGAGACCGCCCAGATCTCGCAGCCGCTATCGTGCAACTGATGCACCAACTGCTTCATCTCTGGAAAGGTCCGCCCGGGGAAGTGCGAGGTCATAAACTCCGTAGCGACTTCCATCAGGGACGCATCCGACATCCCCTTGTGCATGGTGACCATCTCGCCACACATGTCATCTTCGCTCACCTTACCGGCTTTGTACTCGGCATACCGAAGACGCATGGCGCAGCCGACTTCCGGCGATACCACACCGCGCTTGATTTCCCAGTCAAAGAAAGTCTCCCCCGCATCGCCCGACCATAGAGTGCCGTCACAATCGAATGCGGCCACCCGCGGCGCGAGTCGCAAGACGCTGTCCACAAACTGCGTGCTAGTCAAAAACAAGGTGTCGGTCCTGGCGGTATCCATGCACTTTGACAATACCGTGCGAGCGCCGAAACGCGCAATGGATGCACGGCTACTTCGACAGGAGGGCGGCGTAATCTTCGGGAGTGTTGATGTTGAGCGTCACATTCGGATCATCGACTGGAAAATACTGAATGTGATCCTGGTATCGATGTTCGACATCGCGTGCGTTACTGGTCACTGGTTCGCGTAAGAAACGCTCGATCAAATCGCGGCCGGCGACATACGGATGCCCGTGCTTTCCTGAAAATTCCGGAACTACAGCCCATATGCTCTGCGGGGTATTCTCAAAGGCTTCACGAAGAGTTTGCACAGTCGCAGCGCTCGCTGGTGGGCGGTCGACCAGTGTAATCATCGCCGTGTCGCGCCCGCGGCTAAGCACCTCCTGCAGTCCGATCTGCAGGGAACTGAACTGGCCGCGGTCCGGGTCGGGATTCACCACGAGCGATGCGCCGCTGGCATAGACGATTGGCGCAAGCGCAGCTTCGTTCTCCCCGGCAACTACGATGACGAAATCGGTGGAGAGCGATAACGATCGGATCGCGGCCGAGAGGAAGCTGTCCTTCGCGAACTGGCCCTCTGCGGCAGGTGGCCAGGGCAGCAGTGCCTTATCGCGCCGCATGCGCGAGGATTCCCCCGCCGCCAAAATTACCGCTGCGAAGCTGACAAACCGCGACATGGTGCGGAAGATAGCAGAAAGTAAGGAGAAAGTCAGTGATGGGAAATTGTTGATTGTCGATTTTTGATTGCTGAATGAATAGCCACAGGCCCCAGCGGCTCTGGTTTTCAATCAACAATCAACAATCGAAATTCAATAATTGGCGAAAGCTCTACCGCTCCTGGTTTTCGTCCACAGGCTCAGGCGTGCCGGTCTCGCCCTCACGTGCACTCTTGAACCAACTCATGTGCGGTAAGGCCGAATCGGCATGGCGGCGGATGGCAATGAGTTCCGCTGTAATCGCGACGGCGATTTCCTCGGGTGTGACCGCCCCGATATCAAGCCCGATCGGCGCATGCACGCGCTCGAATAAATGTGCAGGCAGGCCTTCGGCTTGCAGGGTCTTCGAGATCTCAATCACTTTGCGCTTCGATCCGATCATTCCGACATAGCGCGCGCGTGTCTGCACGGCCCAGCGCAGGATGCGCATGTCGTCACGATGTCCTCGCGTCACGATTACGATGTAAGACGACTCGTTCGGCTCAAGCTTCTGCATCGCCTCATTGAAGTCGAGCGCATGCACTTCCCGAGCGGCTGGGAACCGTTCCGAGGTCGCATAGGAGGAGCGGTCATCCGTGACGATGACATCAAATCCTGCGGGAGCCGCGGTCCGGCAAAGATTGATCGAAACGTGGCCTGCACCAAAAACATAAAGTAACGCTGGAGGTAGTACCGGTTCCACGAAAACCTCAAGAGTACCGCCGCAAACCAGCCCTGTGTCGTACTTCGGATCCTGGTTCAAGTCAAACTTTAAGGTTCGAGGCTTCTCGGATTCCATGACTTCACGAGCCGCTTGCCAGACATCGGCCTCGACACATCCTCCGCCAATCGTGCCTACAATCGAGCCATCGTCGCGAACCAGCATCTTGGCCGTCTGGAACGATGGAATCGATCCGCGTACGTTCACGATGGTGGCGATGGCTCCGCGGCGTCCCTGGCGGCGGAGCTCGACGATGTGTTCGTAGATGTCCATTTCTGAAAATTATCTACTACTGACAAACATAAGCTCAAGCGGCGTCTTCTTAGGACGGATGCTTACGCAGAGCTGCCTGAACTTCCTGCGGCAATTCTTCGTCCTGCATCATTTTGCCGTAGAGTCGCAGAATATCCGTATTGAGCTTGAACATCGTGAATCGTGAGTAGGTGGTCATGATGGTCAGGTTGCGCGGTGAAATCGGATCACCGGTGAGCCCGGCGACGTATTTGTAAACCGGATCGACGTCTCCGTCCGCCTGCACCGTGGAACTCGCAATCTGGTAATTCAGTACGGCGCCGTGCGTTTTGGGACCGTAGATCCCATCGACTTTCAAGATAGCTATTGGCGGATACTCCGGTCCGAGTGGGCCGCGGGTAGCCTTGCCCTTGAAGTCAGGAATCGCTTCTTTGGCCATAATTTTGTTCAGCGCATACTGCACCAGCAATACGTCATCGCGATACTGAAACCACTTCCAACTGACGGGATGACTGACATCGTGGATCCATACGGGCTGTACGCCGCGGGGCATATCTGTGACTCGCGCCATGGCAACTCCTGGCCGCCACACGCTTACGATCGGGCGGACCGAGGTGCGATTTTACAACGGAGTGAGAGTGAGATTGGAAGGAGAAAAGCAAAAGCCCGGGTCATCACTCCGGGGTATGTGCGCAAAAACTAGTAACTGCTGAACAAACCGATTCTAAGTGACGCCGCCCAACCGGAATGTCAATTCCGGTTTGGGACAAGATCAGAACGATTTCGAAACCAATTTTATTTCTTCTCTTCCGCAGCCCTCCAATACGCCTGGTGCCCGATGTAATCATCATCTGCAAGATTGGCAATGATCAGCCTTTTGAGCTTCAAAGGATCCACATTCGTGCTCTGCACTTTATAGGCGATCGTGCCATCCGGCCGGATCAAGAGCGTGTAGGGAACAGCCGCATTCCAATCCGGATCAAACGCCGCCAACTGCGCGTACAGATCGGTCGAGCCCAGGATGTAGTTCGTGCTGGTCGCGTGCTCGGATTGCAGCACCTTCTCGACCCCGGGCTTCTCGTCGGGATAGTTGATGCTGACCGTCACAAGATCGAATGCACGATGACCATACATCCTGTACATCGTTTCAAAAGCCGGTAATTCCTTGCGGCAAGGACCGCACCACGTGGCCCAGAAGTCGACTAGCAACAACTTGCCCGTTGAGTTCTTGCGCAACGTGCGAAGCTCGTCGACAGTTACCGGTTTCACATTGACCGGCTTCTTTTCGATTTCGGCCATCTCTTCGCGGCGGCCTTCCTCCTTATAAAGCCATTTCGTGGAGCATCCAACCGCCGGTGTCTTTGCGGTCTCAACTGGTTTGCCGGAGAGCACAGAATCCAGCGCCAGCCGGGCATCGAAACGGGTCACGAGGCTCTCGCGAGGATTGTTATCCACTCGTCCTTCGTAGCGCAGCTTTCGATCCTGATCGAAGATGAAGACATGCGGTGTCGCCGTCGGGCCGTACAGGTTTGAAATCTTCTGATCCTCGCCGTCATACAAATAGGGAAAGTTGAAATGCCTGTGCTCGGCGCGGATCTGCATTTCTTCAAACGAGTCGCCGACATCGGTATAGCCCATTTCATCAAGGCGTACGGCGTTCGGATTGTTCGGTTCGATGCCGACGACCGCCACGCCGCGATCCTTGTAGTCTTCGGCGATCTGCTTGATGCGCGTCTCATAGAGCTGCGATGTCGGGCAGTGATTGCAGATGAAGGCAAGCATCAGGACCTTGGCGCTCGAGTATTCCTTCAAACAATGCTTCTGACCGTCAACGCCTTTCAGGCAGAAGTCAGGCGCAGCAGAGCCGACCGCCAGGGTCGGAGGACCGTGTTCGTCTTCTTCTTGAGCTGTGGAAGTAGTGACCAGGAAAGCTATTAGGAATGCGGATGTGATAACGACCAATAAACTCTTGAGCATGGTATTCCCTCACACGGTTGGAATTCTACATCGCGAAATTCATTTACCACGAAGGACACGAAGTATCACGAAGGAATGCGATTTGAATGTCCTTCGTGTTCCTTCGTGCCCTTGGTGGTTGACGATGTGTTAGCTTGAACAGCAAACCGCAGGAGCAAGTACATGAAAGCCGTTCGCATCCATCAATTCGGCGGACCCGAAGTTCTGACCTACGAAGACATTCCTGACCCGCAACTGCGCAAGGATCAGGTCCTGGTGCGCGTGAAAGCCTGCTCACTCAACCATCTGGATCTCTGGGTGCGCGGCGGACTCCCGGGCGTGAAGTTGCCGCACATACCCGGCAGTGATATCGCCGGAGAAGTTGCCGAAGTAGGAGAGTACGTCACTGGTTTCAAGCAGGGCCAGCGCGTGCTGGTCGCTCCGATGCATTTCTGCGGGCATTGCGTGAAGTGCGTAGCCGGCCTTCAGAACCAGTGTCGGGAATTTACCGTTATTGGTAACGCTGTCGATGGCGGCGACTGCGAGCTTTATGCCGCGCCTGCCGCCAGTGTAATCCCCATTCCAGAGTCACTCGACTTCAATCAGGCTGCCAGCGTCCCTCTGGTCTTCGTCACGGCATGGCACATGCTTGTCGGCTTGGCAGGAGTCCGCCAGGGACAGACGGTTCTCGTGTTGGGAGCGAGTTCCGGTGTAGGCATCGCGGCCATCCAGATTGCAAAGATGTTTCATTGCCGAGTTATCACTACTGCGGGCGACGAAGCCAAACTGGAAAAGGGAAGAGCGCTGGGTGCCGATCATGGCATCAACCACTACAAGCAAAAGATTTCCGAGGAGGTCCGCAAGATCACGAACAAGGAAGGCGTCGATATTGTGGTCGAACACGTTGGCGCCGCTACCTGGGACGAAAGCATCAAGTGCCTCAAATCCGCAGGCACGCTGGTGACCTGCGGCGCCACCACGGGGCCGAATGTCAGTCTCGATCTACGGCATCTTTTCGCGAGGCAACTGCGGGTGCTGGGCTCTTATATGGGCACAATGGGTGAGTTGCACGAAGTTCTGGGGCATGTTTTCGCGGGACGTCTCAAGCCCGTTGTTGACCGCACGTTCCCGCTCAGCGAAATACGTTCCGCGCATGCGTATCTGGAAAAAAGCCAGATGTTCGGAAAAGTTGTCGTGAACCCGTGATTGCAGACAGTCGCCGATGTGACTCACTCCAACCGCAGCGCGCGCATCGGGTCGACTTTGGCGGCTCGTCGGGCCGGAGCCCAGGCGGCGATTACCGCCAATGCGCTAAGCAAGAGGGGCACGCTGATGAAGGTCAGCGGATCTGCCGGACTCGTTTCGAAAAGGAAACGCCGCAAGATGTTCTCCCCGCTGTAAGCGCCTATCAGTCCGAGAACCGAACCCGCAGTGGTAAGAAACAGACTCTGCCGGACGACCAGCAATGCAATTTGTGCGCGGGTTGCCCCGAGAGCCATGCGCAACCCGATCTCACGAGTGCGCCAACTTGTGGTGTAAGAGATCAGGCTGTATACGCCGATCGACCCTACACCCACAGCCAGCAGCGCAAACGAAAGCAGCAGCATCGTCAATGCCCGCGGGCTCGCCGTCGAAGAAGAAACCACATCATCGAGAGTCGTGATCTTGGTAACGGGTACGGAGGGATTGACATCGGCAATCAGGTGGCGAAGGTTCGCAGAGATGTCGCTTGCGCTGGCGTTGGAGCGAACCAGAATGTTCATCACCGGCCGCTCATTCTCCGGACTCATCGGAAGATAAATCTCGTTGTCGGAGCCCTTCGCCAGGCTCTCGTGATGAGTGTCGCTGACAACTCCGACGATCATCGCAGCGGCCTTCGGGTCCATCACACCGGGCGAAGGTTCCTGACCGACTTCAAAAGTATTCTTTCCGATTGCGTCCTGAGTGGGCCAGAGGCGCTTGGCGAGCGATTCATTCAGAATGACGGCCCGTCCGGCACCTGCAGCGTCGGCGGTACTGAAGAGGCGTCCGCGGATGAGACGGATTCCCATCAAATTGAAATACCCCGTTGAAACAGTACGGCCCGAGGCGGTGACCGCTACGTCTCGCGCTTCGCGCGGGTGATCGTCGGCGTCAAAAACGTAATTCTGCTCGGCGCCGGCAAGCGGAACACGATCGGCGAGAGCGACATTCTGTGCTCCCGGCATACCTTGCGCTCGATCCACAACCGACTGGAAGAATGCTGCGCAACGTCCCGCCTGTTGGCATGCGGAACGATCAAGCGAAATTTGCGCGCTGATGGTCTTATCGGTGCGGAATCCCGGATCGACGCTGGAAAGCCGCCGAAGACTGCGCAGCATGACTCCAGCGGCGGTAATTACAATGACTGCCAGCGCGATCTGTCCAATCGCCAGCAGCCTTGAGATGCGAAAGCGTCCCGCTCCACCGAGCGCGCTATTGCCTGTTTCCTGCAGCGTCAGCTGAATTTCATGGTTCCCCGAATTCCAGGCGGGCGCCAGCCCCGAAAGAATTCCCGTGAAAAGGGAGATGAGCAGTGCGAACAGAAAAACTTCTGGATGCAAGGCCACATTCGCGAGCCGCGGCGTGTCGGGAGGAAGAAGCAGCGTCAGCGCGCGAAGGCTTAGGGCGACCAGACCAATGCCGAGCAAGCCGGAGATCACTGCCAGCAGCACGCTCTCTGTCAACATCTGGCGCACTAGACGGGGGGCACTTGCTCCCAGGGCGCTGCGCAGCGCCATCTCGCGCTGACGCGACGCGGCGCGAGCCAGCATCAGGTTCGCCACATTTGCGCAAGCGATCAACAGCACTAATCCCACGGCTCCAAGCAGAAGTAAGAGCTTCGAGCGGCTATCGCCTACGACGGATTCCAGCAGTGGGCGCACAGTCACGTCGGCAGCCCAGGCATCGGGCATTCGCCAGGGAAACATCGTCAGCATTTGCGGATGCAGGGTGCGTAATTCGGCTTGCGCCTGCGCGGACGGAATATCTTCTTTCAATCGGCCGAGGGCTCGCTTGTTGTATGTGTCGGCCCAGGTATCGTTCGCATCGCCGACTTTGAATGAGATTGGAAGCCAGAATCGCGTCTCGGGATTGGGAAAGGAAATACCTCGCGGCGCTACGCCGATGATCTCTCGACTCACGCCATCCAACAGGATGTTGTGGCCGATCACATTCGGATCAGCTCCGAAGTGCTGCTGCCAGTAGGCGTAGCTCAGAACCAGCACTCTATCCTGGCCAAACTGTTCTTCCGCTGGCGAGAAGAATCTGCCAACCGTCGGGCGCACCCCAAGTGTGTCGAAGAGATTCACGCTGACGGTGCTACCAAAGGCGCGGTCGGAGGCACCATTGCCCGTTACGTTGTATTCCACATTGAACGAATATCCAGACACTGATCGATACGATTTGGTGCGGACCTGAAACTCGCGGATCCACCCTTTCGGAAAAGGAGACTCCGCTTGTATCTGGACTAGTTGTTCCTGATGAGGAAAAGGCAGTGGCCGAAGGACAACAGAATCGACTACGCTGAAAATGGCAGTGTTGGCGCCGATCCCCAGTGCCAGAGTGAGCATCGCCACAATGGCGAATGCACGATTCTTTGCCAACTGGCGAAGAGCAAAGCGAAGATCCTGAATGATGGTTTCCATAGGAGCCGCCGCAATAATATTTCAACATTGTCATGCACTTCAGACGCCAAAACATTCTTTGCAGATCGCAGAATCGCAACAAGTTAACCCCAGTGGGTTAGACAAACCGCGGCGCACGATGTCCACATGCGGACCAAATCGTCCGAAAGCGAACGACGAAAAAGAGATGCACCGCTTCGGCCATAGACAGTCCGTTCTCCTCGTGGTTTAGAATGTTCTATATGTCTCGCGAACTGAACTTTGGCCCTTATGTCGACGTCGAAAACGGCAAGAAGGTCGTCAAGGACCTGACCTACGGCAATCCCACGCCTGAAGGTGTGGTATTGACCACTCTCGGTTCCGCCGTTAACTGGATGCGCAAGAGCTCGATCTGGCCCATGACCTTTGGCTTGGCCTGCTGCGCGATCGAGATGATGTCGATGGGCGCATCGCGTTTCGATATCGCGCGCTTCGGCGCTGAAGTGTTCCGTCCGTCACCGCGGCAAAGCGATTTGATGATCATCGCCGGGCGTGTCTCGAACAAAATGGCGCCGGTGATCCGCCAGTTGTGGGAGCAGATGCCCGAGCCTAAGTGGGTAATGTCGATGGGCGCGTGCGCAACTTCCGGCGGAGTCTTCCAGAATTACGCTTTGGTGCAGAGTGTGAACCAGGTTATTCCGGTGGATGTCTACGTGCCCGGATGCCCTCCGCGTCCAGAGCAGCTGATATACGCGATCACGCTGCTGCAGGAAAAGATCCAGAAGGAACGCGGCACGATTCGGCGGGCGTTGAATCTCTCCTAGTCACTCCTTCGCTCAGGGCTGAGCGAATACGAACGTGATTTCTTTCGGTATTTCGATGGGATTTCCGTTCAATCTTCCCGGCTGATAACGCCACTGCTTGACCGCTATCTTCGCCGCCTCGGCCAGAATTGGGGATCCGCTCACAAGTGAGATGTTTCGAACCAGCCCGTCTTTGCCGATCGTGGTCGCCAGAGTGACTCTGCCGCTGATTCTCTGCGTGCGCGCCTGCATGGGGTAATTGGGATCCACTCGATGAATCAGTACGGGCTCCACGACTCCCTGGGAAACCACGGGCCCGCCTGCCGGCATGGCTACTTCAACCGACGTCAAACGCGCCAACTGGGAATTGTCCGTGGGCACTAAAGTTACGGTGGGAGCTTCCGTCACCATCGGTTCGGATGGAGCGGCGTTTGAACTCGGCGCTGACCTGCTCTCAGGCGTTGCACTCGCCGTCCTTGCGGGCTGTGCGTCCACGGGCTGAATTTCGGCCGCATTCTCCAGCACGATGGCTGGGCGCGACTCAGCGTGTTTGCTGCTGACACTCGGAGTTGGCTTCGGAAGTGGTTCACGCACCACTGGCTTGGCGCTTGCGCTCGCGATAGCAGCAGCCGCGTGGGCGGTCTGCGGATTTCCCGTAGTCTCGTCGGGTCCATGCCATGCCCACCAGGCCACAACCACCGTCAGGACCACCGCCACTGCGATGACTGTGCCGAGCCAAATCCGGTTCCTGTGCTGTTGGCCCGAGAGCGAGGAGATCTCCTCAGCAGTGAATGAACGGGGAATATATTTTTTCGGTTGGGTCGCTTGAACCGCGGGCGCCAGAACAGGGTGAACGGGCACCAACTCGGCTTGGGGCAAACTGGAATTTTCACGACGATAGGCAGTCTGGGCAACGTCTGCCAGAGCTCGCAGTGAGCTGAGAGCGTCGCCGTCAAAAGCATTGGGCCGTCCAGAGAATGCTTCGAGAATGCCAATGCTCCGCGACCGATCAAGCAGCGGCACCGCAGCGATCGAACGAATCCCAAGCGCCCGGCACACCTCCGCATCCACCCGCGGGTCGGTCTCTGTGTCGTAACAAACCAGCATCGCAGCCGCGCGCAGGCACTCGCCCGAGATCCCGGATTCGCGGCTGATGGCCGCACCCAAGCCCGGGGCGATATTACCGCTCCGGGCCCGGCACACGATTACACCGTCCGTTTCGAGGCCGAGAGCCGTACCATCCGCCTGGCTCATAACCCGGGCAGCATCCGCAACTGGTGCCAGGATGGAGTCCACGGGATGCGGACTGGTCAATGCCGTTTTTCGCAGAATGCCGAGGAGATCCATATCCTCGGCCGACTCTTCGACCGTTGCAGGTTCAAAATCGACTGTGGGCAGGGAAGGGTCCGATGCGAACGAATCAGAGGTAGACGACGCCTGTCGCGAAACAGTAGCCATGGGGGAGGTCACTTTTACGAAATTTTGGCCAGAGACGAACTCCGCCCACGTACGGCGGACAGCGCGCGTTGAGCGCGAGTTTGTCGCAAAACTCATCATCTGTCAATCTCTCAGAAGGACTTTCTTCGAGGAATCCTCTATCATCCTGATTCCCCTACGGCGATATCAGCCCTTTCAACGGCGCTGAAAGTTATTAAATCCCCGTTTTCCAGCCTTTTCCGATACATTGGGCGCCATGTCAGATGCTGGACAGGGTGCAAACCTGCAGCGGGTCGCGTTGGGCGCTGCCGTGGGGCTCGTCTACGGAGCCTTCTTGCGCTTCGGTTTTCGCGGTTTTGGCTCCATGAACTCGGTTTTCCAGACCGTGACCATCGGATTCATCGTGGCGACCCCCTTCGCGATGGGGTTCATCACGGTCTTTGTCATCGAACGACGTCAGGCACAGGCGATCTGGACCTGGTTTCTCTATCCTTGGATTCCAGTGCTAGCGGGAGAGGCCGCCGCCGGCATTTTCCTTTGGGAAGGCTTAATCTGCATCGTAATGTTCACGCCGGTCGCCTTGGTTGCGGCGACTCTGGGCGGTGTCACGGCGGGACTCATTGCCCGGACCGTGCGCTCCCGTGCCTCGAGGAATACCACGCTGGCCTGTGTAACGCTGCTTCCGCTCATCATCACGCCTTTCGAGCACGTTTTGTTCGCACAGCGCGACCTCCGAAGTGTCGAGAGCGTAATCGACATCAAGGCCTCGCCGACCGTGGTTTGGAGCAACATCGAGCGTGTCCCGGCGATTCGATCCTCGGAATTGCAGCCGTCCTGGAGCCATGCCATCGGATTCCCCAATCCTGTCGAGGCAAGTCTCTCAAAAGAGGGCGTGGGAGGCGTTCGCAATGCCACGTTTGAGGGAGGCGTCCTGTTCATCGAAACGGTGGACGCCTGGGATCCACTGCATCATTTGGGCTTCTCGATTCGCGCCCAGAGCGATCGCATCCCGAAAACGACGCTCGATGAGCATGTCACCATAGGCGGGCAGTACTTCGATGTACTGCACGGCGACTACGAAATTGAGACCCTGGAACATGGCACGACACGCCTGCATCTCCGGAGTCTGCATCGCGTATCAACGGATTTGAACTGGTATGCGCACCTGTGGACCGATTCGATTATGCGCGATCTGCAAGTCAGAATCCTGCAGGTCATTCGAAACCGCGCGGAAGCCGCGGAAGCCCGCCAGACGCGCTAACCCCGCGAATTATCGCCAGAACTCAGGCTTATTCCGGATGCCCTCCCCGCTTGTGTACGGGGATATAATGATGGCAGTTGCTGGGTGGTTCATGGAACGTCTTCGCGGGTTCGCTCTCCTTGCCGCTGCTTCCTTTCTGATTCCGGGCACTTTCGTCTGCGCGCAGACACCACAGAGCGCGGCCCCGCAACCCCAGGCTGCTGCCGTATCTGAGGCTACCGCCAGTCAAGCCCCAGAGAATGTTTCCATCCCGCCTGGCGCCCCTCGCATGTCGAATCAGACCCGCTACCAGATCATTCGTGATTTCGAGACGCAACTGGTATATTCCCGCGCCACGTTCCCCATGGGAGCGAAGGGTCTGAAATTACAAAACGGCGCAACGACGCCGAGCGGCCAGGCTCTACAACAGTTAATTGCGCTTTGGGGACCTGCAATCAAGCCCGGCGACCCCGCGCATATCTCTTACGTTCGCATCAAGGACAACGTCATTCACTTCGACCTCAACGGCGGTGCCATCAAGCGCAAGAAGTGGTATCAGCACATCGAGATTTCTGGGAGCGGCGGAGCTTCGGTTCCGCTTTCACGAGATGAATCGACCGACAATCCCCATGGCAGTTATCTCGAAGTTTATTTTGATAAGTATGTTCCCGAATTAAGTCCGGCCCAATTGCGCGCGATTCTGTTTCCCGTGCTGGATTTCAATGCCCGGAACAAGGAAGAGGCCTATCTCGATACCGTTCCCCCCAAGGTGAAGGAAGCCATCAAGGCGCACCATGTCCTGATCGGGATGAATACAGAGATGGTGCTCCACGCAGTGGGCAAGCCTCCAAAGAAAGTGCGCGAGAAAGACGGAGATATCGAATACGAGGAGTGGATCTACGGAACTCCGCCGCAGGACGTGGACTTTGTTCGCATCATCGCCGATGAAGTCGTACGTGTCGAAACCATGAAAATCGGCGGCGAGAAAATCGTCCGCACCGAGAAGGAAGTTATTCTCCCCAAGCCCGATGAGGATACCGAGGCAAAGAGGCAAGAGCAGGACCGCCCCGCGAACGCCCCCAGCCTCAGGCGTCCAGGCGAAGATCAGGAAAACGTCCCCAAGCCCTCGGACGGCATCAATCAAATGCCCCCTTCAGCCCCACCTACCGACGTCCCCAGTCCTCCGCACGATCCCGGCCCAGGCGATATGGTCGGCCAGCGCTAGTGCCGTTTTTCCGTTGGCCGCCGCGGCGCCAGCCATCGTCGTGGCACTGCACCAACAACTGTCCGTAATTCGTGCCCAGATCGCTGTAGCGGCCTATAACCGTCTTCCAGGCTTAGACGAATAATGTTGGATTTCCGATAACAAGAGAAGGGCTGTGCCTCTTTTTTGTTAGTGTCCCGTCGCATCAGCCACAGCTAAAATCTCCGTGACATGCCCGCGGCTCGGACCCGCGAGCTGACATCAATGAGCGAGGAAACCTACTACACCGCGCTCGGTGTTGCGGAAAGTGCCTCCCGGCACGAAATCGAGAAAGCCTATCGGTCCCTACTCAAAAAGATCCATCCCGATACTGTCTCAACTCTCTCGGAAGACACCCGCCTTCGGGCCGAGTATGCAACACAAGAGATCATCGAGGCCTTCCAGGTCTTATCGGATCCCATTCAGCGCGCCGAATACGACCGCTATCTGGCCGTGCAGCGCACCTGCCCGAACGCGTCAGAGAATGCGATCCCACCATTGAGGCGATGTTATCGATGCGGCACCACGCTACATCCGGGCGAAAGTTGCGCACAGTGCCGTTCCCGCCGCCGACGTTCCAGAAGATTCTCCCGCCACCGTCGCCGCCGTAAGGCCTTGCGCGACTGGATGACAGTGATCGGCTATGCCTTGTTGGCGTTTCTTGGAATTGCTGCCCTGATCTACTGCCTTAACGCAGTGGGCCCGTCGCAAGAGTCCGACGAAAGCTCAGAAATACTCCTCATCACGACGAGTAGCCGGTCTAAACTTTAGTGCTTGAGTGTGACTGTCACGTCCGCTTCGAACGTACGTATTGCCGTCGAGGAAAAAGAAATGGAGCGGGAGACCGGGATCGAACCGGCGACATCCAGCTTGGGAAGCTGGCGTTCTACCGCTGAACTACTCCCGCCCTGCCTGCTGATTATGATCGGGTCACTAGACCCTTGTCAAAGCTCGCCCGCGGGTTCTAGTTCGAGATTTTCCGCCGCAGTCTCGTGAATCCCGCAGGCATTTCGTGTTTAAATACCCAAACTCTCTAACTAAAGGATATCCATGCGTTCGTCGAAACCGGGTTCCTCGCGCCGCAGATTTCTCCAGACCGTCGTGACCGCAGGCGCAACCGCAGCCGCGTATCCCGCGCTCGGGGCCGCTCGCGAGATTACGCCTGCACCCGTCCAGCCGCAGCCCGATGTGAAGCCCTTCGAACTGGATGAAATCACCATCGACGAATTGCAGGAAGGAATGAAGTCTGGCAAGTTCACGTCTCGTTCGCTGGTCGAGAAGTATTCCGCGCGCATCGCGGAGATCGACAAGCAAGGGCCCGCCGTCAACGCCATTATTGAGGTGAATCCCGACGCGGCGGGAATCGCGAACGCCCTTGACGAAGAGCGTAAAGCCAAGGGACCGAGAGGCCCATTGCATGGGATTCCGGTTCTGATTAAAGACAACATCGACACCGCCGACGGCATGATGACCACTGCGGGATCGCTGGCTCTTGTAGGTTCGAAGCCGCCAAAGGATTCCATGGTGGCCCTCAAACTCCGTGCCGCCGGAGTGGTGATTCTCGGCAAGACAAATCTCAGCGAGTGGGCGAACATACGCTCGAACCATTCCACAAGTGGTTGGAGCGGGCGCGGCGGCCTCACGAAAAATCCCTATGCGCTCGATCGCAATCCCTGCGGATCGAGTTCCGGCACTGGTGCGGGTATTTCCGCGAACCTGGGCGCCGTCGGAATCGGGACCGAGACCGATGGTTCCATCGTCTGTCCGTCGTCGTCCAATGGATTAGCGGGCATCAAGCCAACGGTAGGGCTGGTGAGCCGCGCTGGAATCATTCCCATTTCCCACAGTCAGGACGGTGCTGGCCCGATGTGCCGCACGATTCGCGATGCCGCCATCCTGCTCGGTGCGCTGACGGGAGTCGATCCCGACGATTCGGCAACAGCGGCCAGCGAAGGCAAAGGCCGGACGAACTATTCTCAGTACTGCGATCCCAATGGCCTGAAAGGAGCGCGCATAGGCGTTGCGCGCAAATATTTCGGCTTCAACGACGCAGTGGACGCTCTGATGGAGCAATCGCTGGACGTAATGAAAAAGCAGGGCGCTACGCTGGTCGACCCAGCCGATATAGAAACCCTGGGAAAGTTTGACGATACGGAAATACAAGTTTTTCTCTATGAGCTTAAGGCAGATCTGAATGCCTATCTCGCCAGACTCGGTCCAAGCGCTCCTGTCCGCACCCTGAAAGACATCATTGAGTTCAATGAGCGCAACCGACAAAAAGAAATGCCGTTTTTTGGCCAGGACTTATTCATAAAGGCGGAAGGCAAAGGACCACTTACCGAAAGAGCGTATCTCGAAGCTCTTGCCAAGAACCACCAGTTAGCTCGTACGGAAGGCATCGATGCAATCATGGATAAGCACAAGCTTGATGCGCTGGTGGCGCCTACCGGTGGTCCGGCATGGCTGACTGACCTCATTAACGGAGACCACGTGGCGGGTGGAAGTTCGAATGCGGCGGCAGTCGCGGGATATCCCAATATCAATGTGACCGCAGGTTCCATTTCTGGACTGCCGATAGGTATTTCATTTTTCGGCCGCGCCTGGAGCGAGCCTACTCTTATTAAGCTGGCTTACGCCTTCGAACAGGCAACTAAGGCGCGCCAGGCACCGCGGTTTCTGGCGACGATTTCGTAGGTGGCTCTAGATGTAAGGTTTTGTAAAACCTGCAAATTGTTTTCTTCAAGCCTGCAGAATTTTCTAATTCTCGACCTCTTACTGCAGTTGTCATGTTAGCCTTGATTCACCTAGGGGGTCATAAATGACAAACCTGAATAAGGTAGTCACTTCCCTGCAAAGCGAATACTCTCGTCTTCAAAAGGAACTCGAGAGAGTAGGGAAGGCATTAAATGTCCTCGGTCATGCAAACGGGTCCCGGTTCAGGGCGAAGCGCATTCTGAGCAAGGAAGCCCGCGAGCGTATCGCCGAGGCGCAAAGGCAACGCTGGGCAAAAGTGCGGAAACAAGCCAAGCAAGCCAAGTAGTTGCAGTACTTTTCGCAAGCACCGCTGGCGGCCTCGTTCGTCATACATCCAGTTCAACGAATGAGGCCTCAAGCGGACCTCATTTCCGTTGGTCCGCCCTGCAAACGAATGTTGGAACTCCCTGAGCCGCCAAGCTCTCGAGAAGTTCGACCCTCGCAGCCGCAGTGTCTGTACCGTTCGGTGCTGTTGCTGATTGTTGGGTTTTCTCTTTTTTCTCTCCCGCTCCATGCCCAGACGCTATCTCTGCAAGAGCTCGTCACACCATCCACGGTAATTCGGAAAGACGGCCGAGCAGTTACATTTGCCATTCACGGATTTGTCGAGTTCCAGACGCTCGCTGAAAGTTTTCCGTATATTGCAACTCAGTCGCATCGCTGGCCCGATGACCACACCTTCAATACCGCTGCTCGGGATCAGCTTGCCAGGGCATTAGTGCGTGAAGCCGTGGAGAGCCGCGTCATATCCATGGCCGACGAACGTCCGCTCGAAGTGTTGATCACTCACACGCAGCAGGACCTAACAAATGCTATCGCGAACATCAAAGAGCCTGTGCCCGCCGGATACGCGGACGCCTTCCTCGATGTTCAGAAAAAATGGAAGCACTCCTTGAATTGCTGGAGCGCGGCCCCCTCGATCCCTGCGCGCGTATTGTCGAATTGGTATCCCATCCCGGAGGGCATCGTTCTCTATGGTGCGACGTATGACTCGACCGAACACTTCTGGCAAGCCGTGAAGTATCACCCGGACGTTACAGTCGCCGACCTTACAGCCTTGTTGAAAGCGTTTGAGAAGAAAGATTGGAGCGGCTGGATCGCGCGCCTCGACGACGATCCCAAGGTCTACCTGCCGAACGCGTACGCCGTGGAGTTTCTTCGCCACAATCTCGCAGCCGACCGGCTCAAGTGGTTTGGAACCGAGATCGCTCGACAGAATGTGCGTCCTAAGAACCGCGTGCAGAGCCTACAGCAGCGGCAGAATCCACCATTTCGATTTACAGCATTTGAGGAGAAGGTTCTCTGGGGTGACTTAGCGGATCTGTTTCATCTGGCCTATCTCTTCTCTCCGGACGACGATCCGATTCGAAAGACGTTAGAAGCACGGCATTTCGATGGAATCTATCTGAGCGAACGGAAATTGGGTTTCATCAGCGAAGAATTTCGCTCGTTGATGCTCGAGATCTGGAAAGTCAAGTACCTAGAAATGCCGCGCTTTCGCGAGGTCATCGCGAATATCCCGATGGAGATCCGGCTGGAGCATTTCCTCAACGATGGAGATTCGCCGGATATTCCCATCCCGGTTTATGTGGGGTACCTGAATCAGATCAGGGACATGGCTCGCGCTAAAAGCCAAAACTAACTTCACTACGGAGACACAGAGTCACAGGGGAAATTGTTGATTTTCGAATAGAGATCTCACATGGTCGAGATTTTGATCTCATTCAATAATCAACAATCAAAATTCAACAATTTCCTTACGTCCAGCGGAACCACTTCAACGCCAGCGCGAACGACACTCCTCCCCAGACGATCATGACCAGCAAACGCGGCCACTGATGCAGAATCGGAGTGCCTTCCAGGATGCTGGCGCGCAGGGCATCATTCAAGGCAGTTAGCGGTAAGGCCTTAATCAGCGGCTGGATCACCGCGGGGAAGCGCTCGTACGAAAAGAAGACGCCGGAGAAGATCCACATCGGCATCATCACAAGATTGATCAGCCCACTGACACTTTCTATCTTCCGCGCACGGCTTGCAGTCAACAGACCGACACCACCAAACGTCAGCGAACCGAGGGCGGCTATCAATGCGATGGCTGCCACTGATCCAAGGACGCGCATGTGAAAGAAGAGCACACCAAAAACCAGCAGCAATCCGACTTCAATAATCATCAGGATGAGCCGGCTGGAAGCCAGCGCCATCAGGAAATCAGTGCGGCGCATCGGAGTGCCCACAAACCGCTTGAGCAATTTGCGCTGTCGCATATCGACCAGCGCGAATCCGATGCCCCACATCCCAGAGTTCATGAGGTTCATGCCCAGTAAGCCGGGGATGAGGAAATCGATGTACCGCGAGCCGGGTTCGGAAGATGTCACCGTGGTTGTCGGCAGACTGTCTTTGCGACCCGCTGCGGCTTGCATAGCATCATCTACTTCGGACTTCGCGAGAACGCTTTCCGGGCGAGCAGGATCGAAACGATAGGTAACGCCGCCACTGTTGCCTGGTTCGATTACCAGATCGAACTTGCCCAGTCGAAACCCCTTGTTAGCTTCTGGTACGTCCAGAACCTGAATCTTGAACTGATCATGCTGTGGCGAGGAGGCGAGCAGGGCCTGTGCATGGTCAGAGCCCGCTCCTTGCACGATCGCCACCGACACAGCATTACCGGGCTTGTTGCGGAAGGCGATGCCCAGCCCGAGAGCGAGCAGCAGCGGAAAGATGAAGACCCAGAACACGACTTCAGGCTCGCGCTTCAGTTCGAGCATCCGCGCCATCAGCAGGTGCGAATAGCCCGACCAGCGGCCGTTACGGCGGGTTGGAGCCGGTGGCGCAGTTTCGGTCTTGATGGGAACTTCTTGTGCAACGCTCATAAGAAGAAATTATTGATTGTTGAGTTTTGTTTGTTGAATGCGACCCTAATCTACCGATCAAAGGTTTTGATTCGACAATCAACAATCAAAATTCAACAATGCCTTTCTCACTCCTCCCGCAAATGCCGTCCCGTCAGGTTGACGAACACGTCTTCCAGGCTGGCTTGCCGCGTGGTCAGATGCTGCAATGTGCCACCCTGCCGGTCGATAGCCTCCAGCAGCGCGGGAATCGTTAGGTGTGGTTGCTTGACGTTCAACGCTATCAGTCCTTCATCCTCGCGCACCGACTCGACACTGGGCAGTGCGCGCCATGCTGGCAATGCTGCGCCATCGTGATTTCCGCCGATCGAAAACTCCACGACGTGATGTCCGCCCAGGCGAGTGATCAGATCCGCAGGCGACCCTTCGGCGATGATCTCTCCGTGATCGACAATCGCGAGCCGGTCACAGAGCTTTTCGGCTTCGTCCATATAATGCGTCGTGAGCAGAACGGTCCCGCCATTGTGCTGAAATACCCGGATAATGTCCCACAGCTGACGCCGGCTCTGCGGGTCGAGCCCAGTAGTCGGCTCGTCCAGAAACAGAATTTTTGGGTTGCACACGAGAGCAGTTGCAACAGCCAGCCTTTGCCGCTGTCCACCTGAAAGCTTTCCCACCCAGGAATCTGCCTTCTCTGTAAGCTCCAATTGCTCCATGACTTCTTCAGTCGCGCGCGGCTCGCGATAGAAGCTGGCAAATAGATCGATCGTCTCCCGCACCGTCAGCTTTTCCGAGAGCCGCGTCTCCTGCAGCGAGATGCCCAACCATTCCCGCATCTCGCGCTCGTTCTTACTCCAGGAGTGACCGAGAATCGAGACCTGTCCGGATGTCGGTTGGAGCAATCCTTCCAGGATTTCAATCGTAGTGGTCTTGCCCGCGCCGTTCGGTCCCAGCAGGCCGAAGCACTCTCCCACCTGAATTTCAAGGTTCAGCCCTCGGACGGCCTCCACCTTCCCATCGTAGGTCTTGCGCAGGTCACGGCATTCGATCGCGGTCGGCATGTGCTCCTGACGGTCGATTGGGTTGGTGAGCAGAGGACGCAGAAAACTGAGGCGGCCATTATACAGTCCGGGGATGGTTCCCTAAGAACGTGAAGAAAAGGGTGTCCCGGGTCTCGCCGTTTTTGCGAAACCCGGGAATACGCCAATTATTTCCGATTTCGGCGTGTGTTACCAAGAGATGTGATCTCGATCACAAAGTTCCGTGATGAGGGCCATTTGTCCTATCTGCACCATGAACGAAGATGTCCTTGAATGTGATCGCTGCGACGTCTTCCAGTGTTTTGAACGGAATACGTGGGAAGGGTGAGGCAGGAGGTTCCGATGGGCACAACTGAGATCCATGAGCCAGAGGTGAAGGAAGTCAAACCGGCAGGCCGCGCGTCGGCGGCTGTGTTGCCCAAGGCTGAACTGGTCGCGAAGTTCACGCCGCGGCCAATGTTTTCCGACAGTATCCTTGAGTTTGGGCAGCAGAAGAAACGGCATGCCTTCGCGACCACAACATCTTTTGTTTTGAATTGCTTGGCGATAGGCGTGATGTTGATCATGCCGCTGGTCTTCACCGAAAGTTTGCCTAAGGCGCAGCTGTTGACGTTCTTGGTGGCGCCTCCCCCACCCCCTCCCCCACCCCCGCCGGCTGCGCAGGTGCAGAAGATCGTGCGGCAAATCCAGACTGACTTGATGAATACCGGCCAGTTGCGCACTCCAAGCCGGATTCCGCACAAGGTGCAGCTGATCCACGAAGAGGAGGCGCCTCCCCCGATGCCGGCGACGGGTGGTGTAGTCGGTGGAGTGCCGGGTGGTATGCCCGGTGGGCAAGTTGGTGGAGTCATCGGCAGCATCGTGAGCTCTACATCAAATCTTGCCGCAGTACCCAAGTTCGTTCCAGTCACGCCGCAGCGGGTCCGCATCTCGCAGGGCGTCACCAAGGGTCTATTGATCCATAAGCAGGAGCCGACTTATCCACCGCTGGCGCGTGCCGCGCGCGTGCAGGGAGAGGTCGTTCTCAGCGCCGTGATCGACATCAACGGCCAAATCACGAACCTGCAACTGGTGAGCGGGCACCCAATGCTGGTCCCGAGCGCCATCGACGCGGTGAAACAGTGGCGTTACAAACCATACTTACTGAACGGGCAACCGGTAGAGGTGGAGACCACGATTACCGTGATCTTCACGCTATCGTCCTAACTGGGGAGGCGCCCTAGGAAGGGTCAGGAGTCTAAGAAAATGCCTGCGGAATATACCTATCGCGTTTCGGCCTGGTGGACGTCAGGCCGCACTGGACTGGCCAAGTGCGAGTCCTCTCCTAACACGATCCATTTCTCGGAGGCAGCGGAACTGGGCGGCCTGCAGGGACGTTGGACGCCGGAGCAGCTGCTGCTCTGCGCGCTCGCGGGCTGCTTTACCACAACCTTTAACGATGTGGCCCGCAGCGCGAAGTTCGAATATACCGACCTGGAGGTCGAGATCGAAGGCAGCGTGCGCCGAACGCGGGCTACGGGATGCAACTTCAACGAGATCCTCATCCGTCCCCGGTTGAAAGTGCATTCGGAAGATCAAGTCGAAGCCGGACTCACCCTGTTGCGCCGGACGAAATCCGTGTGCATGATTTCGCGGGCCATTACGGTTCCGCAAACGATGGAACCCACGGTGGAAACCGTGAAAATTCCGGTGGAAGGCTGGACCAGTCAGGCCGCGGTCGTCAAGCTTGGGGTGTAAAGCTGGGCCTCGTGTCGATTTCGGGGGACAACGAGGGGGGGTGGTTATGATGTTTTCCTACAGACTCGTTCGTCTGATCGAAGCTCACGCCGATGCCCTTGCCGGCGGACTTGAAGAGAGAGTCCAGGCAAGCTCGCAGATTTCCCACTTCCGCGATATTCCCGCTCACGAACTCAGAGAACGTGTGTATGAGATCTACCGCCACCTGGGCGAGTGGCTGCTGGGCAAGAACGAGCTCGACATCGAGCACCGTTATCGCGAAATCGGAGCGCGCCGCGCTCATCAGGCAGTTCGGTTAAGCGAAGTGATCCAGACCATCGTTCTTACTAAAGAGAATCTTTGGGAGTTCCTGAAAAGCGAAGCCGTGAGGGACCGGGCGGTCGAAATCATGGGAGAGCTGGAACTGCTGCAAATGCTGGAGATGTTTTTCGACCGGGCGATTTATTATGCCGCTGTGGGGTACGAAGAGGAGGTGGCCCGGGCGCCGCGCGATGCGAGCCTGCTACGGGTCATCTAAAGGGGAGCAAACAAGGATGTCGATGTCATGGGAGATGGAATACAAGAAGCGGCTGAGGACGGCAGACGAAGCGCTCCAATGCGTGTCGTCGGGCATGCGCGTCTACATTCAGCCAGGATGCGCAGAGCCTGAAACCTTGGTCGAGGCGCTCATGCGGCGGGCGCCCGACGTCTTCGACGTGGAAATCGTTCACATGATGACCATGGGCTGTGCGCCCTATGTGGCGCCGGAGATGGCGGGCCATTTCCGGCACAACGCCGTCTTCATTGGCGGGAATGTGCGCGAAGCCATCAACGATGGCCGCGCCGACTATACGCCCATCTATTTAAGCGAGATCGAAGGACTCTTCGAAAGCGGTCAGATGCCGATCGATGTCGCACTGATCGAAGTCTCGCCGCCGGATTCGCACGGCTTCTGCAGCTTCGGCGTCGGGGTGGATACGACACTCACCGCTGCCCGCGTCGCCAAGCATGTAGTCGCGCAGGTGAACGACAATATGCCGCGCACCTACGGCGACAGCTTCATCCACGTAGATGACATCGATGCGTTCGTCGAGTCGTCACGCCCGCTGTGCGCGTTGAAGAAGCCCATCGTCACAGACCTGCAGGTTGCGATCGCCAAAAATGTTGCCGGCCTGATTGAAGACGGCGCTGTTCTCCAGACGGGAATTGGTGGCATCCCCGACGCGGTGCTTCCAATGCTGATGGACCGCAAGGATCTGGGCGTACACAGCGAACTGGTTTCCGATGGCGCCATACCACTGATCGAGGCCGGAGTGCTCACCGGCGCTCGAAAGAACTTCAAGCCCCGCAAGATCATCCTGGGATTCGCGCTCGGAACAAAACGGCTGTTCGACTTCCTGGATAACAATCCCATCTTCGAGTTCCATCCCACGGCCTACACGAACGATCCGGGCCTGATTGCCCGCAATGACAACATGGTGGCGATCAACTCGGCGATCCAGGTGGATCTCACCGGTCAGGTTTGTTCTGACTCGATCGGCAATCAGTTCTACAGCGGAATCGGCGGGCAGGTAGATTTCATTCGCGGCGCGTCGCGCTCCAAGGGCGGCAAGCCTATCATCGCGATTTCTTCCACGGCGAAGAACGGCAAGATTTCACGGATTGTGCCAGTACTCGATCCTGGAGCGGGAGTGGTCACTTCGCGCGGACTCGTGCGCTACGTGGTGACCGAATTTGGTGTTGCATATCTGCATGGTAAGTCCATTCGTGAACGCGCCAAGGCGCTGATCGAGATTGCCCATCCAGACTTCCGGCCAGAGCTGTACGAGTACTGCGAGAGAACCAAGTGGTATCCACATGCGGCGCAGACCGCAGTGACGAGATAGACATGAGGTGCCAAATATGCCGGGCCCAGCGCGCGGTAAAGTTGCAGTTAATGTCGAGGAGTGCAAAGGATGCGGGCTGTGTGTAGAGTCGTGCCCGCCCAGATGTCTCGAACTCTCTCCTGAACTCAGCCATTACGGAGTGCATCCGGCGCGCTACATCGGCCACGATTGCACCGGATGCGGTATCTGCTTCTATTGCTGCCCGGAACCGGGGGCGATCACGGTTTACCGTCGGGCAGTCCCTGCAAAACCAGTTGCAGTTCCCGAGCAGGCAGGAGGCGAACATGCGCCAGCTCTGTAAAGGCAACGTCGCTGTCATTAAGGGCGCAGTGCTGGCCGGATGTCGGCACTACTACGGATACCCGATTACCCCCGCGAGTGAAGTCGCCGAGGCGGCTGCGCTGTATTTTCCCGAGGTAGGCGGAACGTTTGTGCAAGCAGAGAGCGAAACCGCATCGATCAACATGGTGTACGGCGCCGCGTCTGCCGGTCAGCGCGTCATGACAGCTTCTTCCGGCCCGGGTCTGAGCCTGATGCAGGAGGGCATTTCCTATCTGGCTGGAGCAGAACTACCGTGCGTGATTGTCGATGTAATGCGCGGCGGGCCGGGATTGGGCAATATTGCGCCCGAGCAGAGCGATTATTTCGCGATGGTCAAGGGCGGAGGCCACGGTAACTATCGCAACTTCGTTCTCGCGCCGGCGTCGGTGCAGGAGATGGCAGACCTGACTATCCTGGCTTTCGATCTCGCAGACAACTACCGCAACCCGGCGGTCGTTCTGACCGATGGATTCGTCGGGCAAATGATGGAGCCGCTCGACCTGGAGTATCGCGAGATAGCAGCGCCGCCGAAACCCTGGGCCGTGCAGGGAACTGCCGGAACGCGCCAGAACATGATCAGCTCCATCTTCCTCGAAGCCGACGATCTCGAACAGCATCAGCGCAAGATGGAAGCGAAGTATATCCGCGCTCAGCAGAAGGAAACACTCTGCGAACAATACCGCACCGAAGATGCGGATTTGCTGGTTGTGGGCTACGGGATCGTTTCGCGCGTGTTGCGCTCGGCTGTGGACGAAGCCCGGAAGAAGGGAATCAAAGTTGGACTGTTCCGTCCCATTACCTTGTGGCCCTTCCCATCGGCACAGTTGGCCAGGACCGCGCTGCACGTCGAGAAGTTGTTAGTTGTCGAGCTGAGTAATGGCCAGATGGTCGAGGACGTGAGGCTGGTACTCGAAGGCCGGCGTCCCGTCGAGTTCTATGGCCGCGTCGGCGGCAACGTTCCCGGCGTGGAAGAGATGCTGGCGAAGATTGAAGAACATGTAGGAGCAGCGGTGTAAGAGTGTAGCCCCGGACGCATTCGTCCGGGACCTTACGGGCGGACGAATGCGTCCGCCGCTACACGAAACGAGGATCTCATCATGGCGGACCACGTAGTCCTGGAAGAAACGAAGGCAACAAACGAAAAATATGACCTCGTCCATCAGAAATCCGAAACGTTCTACCACGAGTACGAGCGTAAGTCGGATCTGAAACACCAGACACACTATTGTCCCGGCTGCGGCCACGGTGTAGCCCACAAGCTGATTGCCGAGGCGCTGGAAGACCTGAAATTACAGGATCAGACGATTCTTGTCAGTCCCGTCGGTTGCTCCGTCTTCGCTTATTACTATTTCGATGTGGGCAACGTGCAGGTTGCACACGGACGCGCGCCGGCAGCCGCCACGGGCCTAAAGCGATCTTGCCCCGACAAAATCGTCATCGCCTATCAAGGTGACGGCGATCTGGCCGCCATCGGAACAGCCGAGATTGTGCACGCTGCCAACCGAGGCGAGAAAATCACAGTTTTCTTCGTGAATAACGCGATCTACGGGATGACCGGCGGACAAATGGCGCCGACCACTCTCGTCGGCCAGCGCTCTACGACTTCCCCTTGGGGACGCCGTCCGGTCAACGAAGGCTTTCCGCTGCATATGGCCGAGATGCTTTCATCGCTGGAGGCTCCCGTCTATATCGAGCGCGTCGCACTCTCCGACAACAAGAACATCATGAAAGCCCGCCGCGCCGTGCGCAAAGCGCTTGAGCTGCAACGCGACGGAGCGGGATTCACTTTCGTCGAGATTCTCTCGCCTTGCCCGACGATTTGGGGAAAAGATCCCATCGAGGCGCGGAAGTGGGTGGGAGAAAAGATGATCCCGAACTTCCCGCTGAATGTCTTCCGCGACAAGAAAGTCGAAATTCCGAACACGAATATCCCGCCGCACAAGACGGTGGAAGAGATCGTCGAGGGCGAGCGAAAGGCCGCGCGCGATGGCATGGTCCAAGGAAGAACACATCACTTCCGCCATCTCGGCATCAAGATCGCCGGATTCGGAGGACAAGGCGTATTGCTCCTCGGCCAGCTTCTCGCCGAAATGGGCATGCGCGAAGGGCTAGAAGTCAGCTGGCTGCCTTCCTACGGCCCCGAGATGCGTTCCGGCAGCGCGCACTGCCACGTGTGCCTGTCGAAAGACCGCATCGGATCACCCGTGCTCTCGCGTCCGGATGTGCTGATCGCGCTGAATGAGATCTCACTGCGCAAGTTCGCGTCTCAAATCGCCTCCGGAGGCACCATCATCTATGGCCGCGAGCGGTTGCCAGATGACCTTTCGATCACCGACGCCCAGGTCGTCTGCATTCCTGCGTCGGAGATCGCCGACAAACTCGGCTCCGCAAAAGTGGCCAACGTTGTAATGATGGGCGCGCTGCTGGAAGAAACCGAATGCCTGTCATCCGATACGGCGATGAAGGTTCTGGAAGCCAAGGTGAAAAATCCGGCGCTGCTCGAACTCGATCGCAAGGCCCTCGAAGCCGGACGTCTCTACATCGACCACACGGTCGCAGTCGGAGCGGTCACGCAAGCCGACGGTTTTGCACAGTGAACCTGACGGTTGGAACTATCCGAGGGAGGTGGACACCGGTTCGTGTCGTGCCCGTGAATTTTGAGTGTAACGGCGATGTTTCGCCAACCATCGCTATCGTCTGCGGACGATGAGGCGGTATGCTGCGATTGCCGCGTAACTAACGGCGAAATACCAAAGCAGTGAGAAAGAGACGGTTGTTCCCCACATCGCAAATCTCTCTGCGCTTGGGGCGATCCGGTGCACGCGATCCGCGAACGGCCAGTCTGCGAGGCGAGAACATTCCAATCGCTAACGGAGCAACGACGAAGGCGAGCTCCTTCGTCGCGTTACGAACAAACGCTTGCCACTGCAGTGCATCGAAGGACGCCCAGATCAGTGCGATGCCCCAGAACATACCTTAACAAAGGTCGCGCCAAAAGGCTGGGGCGCGCAGTTCAAACGCATCGCCTACGATGAATCTCCGAAGTCTCGACATGCACGCTCATTCTCTGGTGTTTGGCGGCGGGTAGACAAGGTTACTGACGTTAACAGGCGTGGGTGTTGAAAAAGTCACTGCGATTAGCGGGTGAGATTTAGCGAAAGCGTGTTAGAAGAGTCATCACTTCGCATGCTGCGCTGGATTTCAATGTTCGGAGGCCTGCTGATCATGATGGGGCACCACGCGCGCTCAGAAGCGCTG
>Ga0207693_10000120_pt1 | contig 69565 bp, 45 predicted proteins | sample LARL81metaG_FD_184347 | JGI IMG/M metagenome (GOLD analysis project Ga0207693, IMG submission 184347) | Corn, switchgrass and miscanthus rhizosphere microbial communities from Kellogg Biological Station, Michigan, USA - LAR L8-1 metaG... | ecosystem: Host-associated > Plants > Roots >...
GTCTGTCGCCGACTCGTATTGCTCGTGGCGCACCTAAAAACTAAATTTCAGAGCAAACTGAATTTGCCTAGGCGTCCGCGCCGCTGTGAGGCTCCCGAACTGCGAAGTACCAAGAATGGTTGCGTTGTTGCCGTTCTGCGGCCCGCTGTTCGCGAACAAGAAGTTCGTGTGGTTGAGGACATTAAAGAACTCTGCCCGGAATTCCAGATTGGTTCGTTCCGTCGTTCGGAAATTCTTGAAGGCCGAAAAATCCCAGGTCGTGTAGCCGGGTGATTCGATCGTGTTTCGGCCAACATCGCCAAACGAACCCAAAGCCGGGTCGGCGAAGGCACAAGTATTGAACCACGCAGTAGGGGTGCGAATTCTGCTGGGCGCGACGCAACCCGGGTTGCCTGCCACTGGCCCCGCCTTGTTCGGGTCTCCCACCCGGTCAGGTCGCTGAGAAACCCCGCCCGCTCCGCCATCGGCGTTCGCAAAGTTGCCATTCGAATCCAGCACTGTGTACCAATTGCCGGAAGAGACCGACACGATGTTAGCTACCTGCCAGCCGCCGACTACTTGATTTGCAAATCCGCCGGCTTGGCCGAAGAACTTCTTGCCGTGGCCAAACGGCAGTTCATAGATCGAATTCACCACGAGGCGGTGTCGCACATCGAAGTCTGAATTCCCCCGCTCCGCTCCCGGATCCCGGAAATTGCGGAAGTCGCTGTTGTTCTGGGTCGGTCCCAAGTTCGCATTGGAAGCAATATCGATGGAGTGGGCCCACGTGTATGACGCTTGGAATTGCAAACCCTTCGAAAACCGCTTTTCGAATCGGGCTTGCAGAGAGTTGTAGTTGGACAATCCGGTGGAACGGAACGAGTCAATGCCGGTGTCAAAAACCGGGCTGCAATTGTCCGGGGTTGCAATCGTGCACCCCGCACTCTTCACGGGCCGCCTGGGTGCTGTCGGCAGGCTTGGATCCGCCGTCGGTTCCGCTTGATTGCCGTTGAAAAACGTATAAAGCTTCGTGCCCTTCGACCCACCATAGGTCAAAGCGAGCACGCTAGAGCCGGGCAACTCTTTTTCGATGCCGAAGTGCCACTGCTGCATGTAGGGCGTGCGCAAGTTCTTATCAACCGAGAAAAAGATGGGCGTATTCGGGTCAACCAAAGCATTGGCCGGAAAGCCAGACGCCAATGTCGGTATGCCCGTAACTCTGCAGTCCAGCCCCGCCGGGTTAGCCGAGGGCGCGCCGCATGGCGCCACAAGCGACTGATTTACAAAAAACGGCGGGTTGAACCCCGGGCTCGGATTCGAATACGGTCCGTTCTCCTGTCCGCCATAAAAAATGCCGTAACCCGCTCTCAACACCGCCTTCGGAATGAACTCCCAAGCCAAGCCGAAACGGGGGGCGAAATTGTTCAGGTCCGAGTTGATCAGGCCACGGCTGCCGGTAGCGCTTATCTTCACAAACTGCGCAATAAAGGGAGTCAACTGCGCGTTTTTTCCCTTTGGCACGATGATGGTGGGATCTGTCGGATCACTCAAATCGAAGTTCCCCGTGTCATCGAATCGCTCCGAAACGGTTCCAAACAATTCGTAGCGCAGTCCGAGGTTCAACACCAGATTCGGCATGATCTTCCAGTCATCTTGTGCGTAGAATGCGTACGTGTTTCGGAAATAGTCGACATTGTGCAAATTGTTGATACCGCCCCCACTCGTGAGCCCAGCCATGAACGAGGCGAATCCGGTCCCCCCCGTGCCGATGTTCGCTGGATTGTCGGTCAGCGTACTGTCGAAATTGAGGTCCCCACGTGCCGCCGCTGGCTGGAAGATCGTGAATTCCTCGCGCCGGATTTCCGTCCCGTATTTCCACGTATGCCGCCCTCGCACCCATGTCAGGTTCTCGGAAAGCGTGTAAGAATTTTGTAGCTCCCGCGAAGGAAGGAATGTTGGACTACCAAGAGTCGCCACATCGCTGAAAGTCAGCTGCGGCAGTCCCCCGATTCCCGGAGAGAATGGAACACCTGGGAAGTCGATGCTGGGGCTTCCCGATACGTTCGTGTTGGCGTTGAGTTCCAGGCGCTGAGCGTTCACGCGGTTGTAACCCAACCGAAACTCATTGATCAATTCTGGTCTGAAAAGATGGGTCCAGCTGGCGGCTACGCTGCGATAGGAAAAATTTTCGTCGCCGCTGAAGAATCCTCCTCCGTCCGCCAATCCTCCAAACGTACCCGGAATGAAACTTGGCTGATTCTCAATGCTGAATCGGGCAAATACATTGTCCTTATCAGAAAACTTCTGGTCTACACGGGCATCGAAGTTGTTTCGCGTTTGGCGGCGTACCGGATTCGCCAGAAAGTTATTGCCGCTCGGCTGCAGAGTACCCGGAGCCGGATAGAGTGCGGCCAACCGGAGGGCCAGTGGATCCAGAGAGCCCCCGCCCGCCACCACCGGGGTCGCCGGAATGACATTGAGGGCCTTTCCCGTACCGTCATACTGAAAGGGAACGCCACAGTTCGCCTGTGCCAGGCGGGCATCAAAGATTTCCCCCGCGAACGTAGGGCGGCCGTTGCAATCGCTACCTGTCACATTCGTGTAGTCGATCAGGCTTGAGAAGTCTCCTTGACGCCACGCCGTCGGCGGCACAAATGCGGTTTGCGTCTGCGCCTGCCGCACGCGGAAACCCTCGTAATCCACAAAAAAGAAGGTGCGATTCCGCCCGTCGTACAGACGCGGAATAACGACAGGACCACCGAAGGTTGCCCCAAATTGGTTTTGTTGATATTGCGGGGTTGGCTTCGTAGGATCATCAAAGTAGTTGCGGCCATCGAGTTTGTTGTTGCGCAGAAAATTCCATGCTGATCCGTGTATTTGGTTGGTCCCCGATTTGATGACTGCGTTGACAATCGCCCCGTTCCCGCGCCCGAATTCCGCACTATACGCATTCGTCTGGACTTTGAATTCCTGCAAAGCCTCGACCGGGGGTTGAATCACAAAATTGGTTTCGTTCAGGAGATCGGGCAGATTCGAATTGTTGTCTACACCATCGAGCAGAAAATTGTTCTGTAGCGACCGCGCTCCATTGGCGCTGAAGCCGTATCCTCCTTCATCGCGTGCGCCGGGCTCACTCGGCGCCGTTCCCGTGCTCAACAGCGCCAGTTGCGCAAAGTTACGACCATTCAGCGGCAGATTGGTGACTCGCTTCTGGTCCACCACCTGGCCCAATTCCGAGGTCTCGGTTTCGAGCAGGGGTGCTGCGCCGGTCACTACTACCTGCTCGGTGATTTGCCCCACTTGCAGTGTGATGTTAATCGCTATGCGCCCCTGCACATTCAGTTCCACCGTCTCTGAGACAGCCTTTTTGAAACCAGCCTTTGCCACTGTCACGTTGTACCGGCCCACGTGCAACGGGCTGGCCACAAACTCGCCCGAGTCGCTGGTAGTCGTCTTGAAGGTTTGCCCGCGCTCGACATCGGTCACTTCGACGTCCGCACTCGGCACAACCGCACCGGTCCCATCTTTTACCGTGCCCACAATGCTGCCTGTGTCCTTCTGTGCCCATGTCGGCACGGAAAGCACCAGCCAAAACAAGGAAAGGATCAGGAAAACGAACAAGCGAGCATTACGAAAATTCTTCATACAAAGCTCCTCCGACCAACTCCATAACCATTGAGTACGTCCTGGTCATCAAATCCTGGCAGGAACCTTGACGCCCTGCGTCCAGAATCCTTGCTGCGAGAATGATGATTGCGTTTTATTACTATTGCTTTCGTCTTCAATCGTTGTCAAGAAGTTTCTTGGGTGCTCAAAGAGGTAGCGAGGCGCCACCTGGATAATCAGGGAGGGGTTTGCGGAAGAACAGGAACGGCTCTTTGCGGGTTAGCCCGTGGTGTCAATCCGGAGACCAACTCGGGACTCCGCCTCGATCAAAGCGCGGTTTAGATACGCCATTCACTTGAAGTAGCAACCAAGGGCGACATTAAATGGGCCGCCCTCGGTCACAAGCACCAAACTATTCCTTCATAGTCTCCACCAGAAGGCTTCCTGTGAACTCCGCATCCATGGTCGGATTGGCTGCATCCAGTTCGCCTAGATCCTTGTCGTTGGCGTAATCGTGAACGCGATATTTTCCAGCCGCCAAGCCCCGTAGCTCGATCTTTCCTTTCCACGCCTCATCTGCCTTGGGTGAGTAGAAGGCGTAGAACATCTTGCCATCTTTCTCAATTGCGTACGCTTCAGGCGAGTCATACCCGTAGACATACAAGTCTTTGAACTCGCCACGGGAGAGCATCTTCTGGTTATATAGCGCCGTCCACTTCTTCCAGTGTTCTTCTTTGTCCGGCGTTAACGCTACTCTTTGAAACTTGGGATCTGAATCTCCCCAGGTGAATTTTGTGCCCAGAACTCCCCCTGTTCCGAGAGTAGAAGCAAAATCTCGGCCAATCTCAATGTACTGGCCCGGCTTCGTCTGCTTCATATCCGAAAGCTCGACATGGTCGCCGTAAATCGCAGCTTGCGGCCCGAGCAGAGCTTTGTACCACTTGATGCGGCGGCGTACCTGCACGGCACCTACCGGGTCGGCGGTGACGGCTTGATCCATCGAAGCCAGCCAGGCAATGTTGGGTGTCGTGCCGCACGGGCAAATTTGCGTCACGCTCTCCGGCTTCAGCGCTCGGGTCGTCTGGTAGATAACCTTGTAGACATCGGCCATCGCATTGGTTGAATCCTGCGGCGATTTGTGATGATGCTTCGGGTTATAGCAAGCTGGAACCGTGTAGATGTTATCCAGCTTGTGCCCGTCGAAGCCCCATTGGTTGATAAATTTCTCTGTCAGTTTCTTGTGGTACGCCTGCACTTCTGGCAAGGCCGGACACAGCACGGCCAGTCCTCGGAACACGCGTGCCGGCTTGCCATCCTTGCCCAATACCAACCAGTCTGGATGTTCCTTCACTACTTTTGAAACAACATATTTGTGCGACTCCCATTTGCCCTTGCCATCTTCCGCCACCAGCGGATACCACCAGATCTGTGAATAGATGCCTTGCTTATGAAACTCGTCAGTCATTTTCTTAGTGGAATCACCGGGGAAGGTTTCCGGACGGGGATCCCAGTCGCCATAGGTGTTGAACCAGCGGTCATCCAGCGTTGCCCACTTGATTCCCATTTCTTTCAGCTTAGGAATGGTGCCAAGCATTTGCGTGGGAGTGACATTGAACTCATAGCCCCAACCGCACCAAGCAATACTATAAGACTCGTTATTCGGCTTCGGCAGAGTCCAGCCTTCTTTCTGTAGCGCCAGCGAGTAGGTCCGTAAGGGTTCATAGAAATCGCCGTGGTACACCGCGACAAAACTTCGCGGAGTGGCAAAGGAATCCCCCGGTTTTAAGATTGTTTTCGGCTCCAGAGTCAGGCTCGTCTGGATACGTTTGTCAGCGCCCACACTTACTGGCAAGGACAATACCAAAGGTAGAGTTTCTACATGCCCGATCGCCTCGCCAACGCCTGCCGTCCAAAAAGCATTTACTGGAACTCCGCCTCCCGTACCTTCCTTGGGCACGACTCCGCCCATAAGATTCGGACGGGAAAACTTTGCAGGAATTCGCAAGACTTCATCTTGTCCCCAGGTAAAACTGGCGCCCTGGAACGACCATAGTTGGTATGGCACAGCTCCAGCATCCGCAAGCGAGGCATTAATGCGGTGCTCTTGCGTACTTACTCGGTCAAGTGCAAGATCTTTGATTCCCGGGTTCCTGTAGGAAGCAGTTACGAGCGCCATTCCTGGAAAGTCATCGTAAACTTCCAGAGAAAGCGTTTCCTCCAAACCAGACGCACTGTGTCCAGCGATGTCTACCCGCTTGCCGAGATTTCCCAGCTTGCCTGTGGCGTCAATGACCACAGCTTTGTTGAGATCAAGAATGAAATCGCGGATTGGTTTTCCTGCCACCGTAACACCACCGCCAGCCGCGTCTACGGTGGGATCGTCGAGTGTCAACCGCTGGCCGTTGCGCAGCAAGAACGCCTTAACATAACCGCGCGGTGTGACTTCAAACTCCGCCGTTGGGGTCTTGATCACTAGCGGACCCCTGGCTGCGGATTGGACTTCTATACGCGAAACCGACGCTGTAACAGGCTGTGTTTGCTGAGATGTGTCGGGAGCGCTGGTTTGCGGTTTTTCGCACCCTTGCAACGCAATCAAACTACAAGCAGCCGCGAACAACAAATGAAACCCAAGGGTTTTCAACCTAGATCCTGTAACCATCGTTTTCTCCCCTAAATCGGTCTTGTTTCCCTGCCTGCCCGCAGACTTCGTTGACATGCTGGTGCAAACTCCGTCCTAGCACAGGCCGGTTCAGAACCTGTCCGGGTGGAACGATCATTTCGGTTCGCCTGGCAGTGTACCCCGCAAATAACATATTACGCAACAGATCGTAGCTAAACATAACACTTCGAAGCGGTACCAGGTGTGACTTCCGCTGCGCCTTCGGCCAATGTGATTGGAATACGCGCGAAAACGGGATGGCCAACCTGCGGTCGAATCGCGCGCGATCATCCCACCGTATTTAGACTGCAGTTCGCATCGAGTCAGGACGTGAAGTTTAAATAGTTGGCCGAAGGTCAAGTCGCTTTGGCTTCCTCTTCCGCGGCATGGTCCGCGTCGAGTTCTCATCGCTACCCCGCCTTGCACGCCTATTTGGCTTCGTGCTTTACCAGCTTAAGCAGGCCAAATTTCTCCGGCACATGAAACGTCTTGCTCAGCGTTGGTTGCCAGGTCACTGCTTTTCGATCGGGCGGCGGCCCCTGACTTCGAAAGAAATTGATTCGAAATGTTTCTCCGACCATTGGGGGATGGCCTTCTAGCGCCGAAAAAGGGATGCGCATCGCCCCGTACCAGATCTTGCTTACAGAATCGACGCGAGCAGCAACTTGAAAACCGGAATTCCAGGTCCAACCCTGTTCGTGGTGGGGATTGGCCAGGTCGATATCGAGATCGATCCACTCCGCTTGAGGGGAGACTTCGAACTCCCTATATCGCCGAATGTTCCGGAAATCAGAACCGATAAAAACTTCGGCAACATCCCAATCCCAGAGCTGAAATGTTTCCGTTGAAGTATTAGGCGCGGGCTTGAGATTCAGTTCTTCGTAAGGGCAAACAAATAAAAAATAGAGGCTGTCTTTCGTCCAACGGGCACGGATTTCCGTGCGATAGCGCGGGAGCGGTTCGGCGTGCGGGCTCTTTTCCGCGTACACCGGGCGAGCGCCTTGCCAAAATGCGGCAACCGGATATGTGGTGAGCGCCACATCTTCACCAGCCTGTGTGCTTTCGATCAGATTGTCCTCGGCAGCCACGGCAAGGGCGGCGCTGGTGAGTATCAATAGTAAGACCTTTATGAAGCAATGCATTGTAGAGATCTCCAGAGAAGTCGAGAGTTGCGGAGGCACATCCAGGCCCGAGCGTAATATCATGCGGCTGAGTTTGTCGAATCGGTTCTCAGATTGCGTATCGACGCGGTATAGCGCCGAAGCGGTCCCCTTCCTGCTCGTTTTCGCGGACTCCCATCACACACCAGGCGCCGGGACTATAAACGAACAGCATGAGGATCGAGTGTCCCGTGCAGTTGTAGCATGCTCTTCGACTCAAACTCAGGGAGTCCAAAGCGCGCTTCTGTGTTTTGTGGCTTCCCTTTCGCTCATGATTATTGGCCCGCAACCGAGAGAGCCCAAGTGCCCTACCTATCTGCCTGCCCCCACCCAGTTCTACTTTGACGCCACCATCGCCCGGAAAGGGGATAGTTCAATCCAAACTGGATCTGCGTGGGATGGCCGTGCCGTAACGGTTGCTACCGCTCCCACCGTCCTCAATATTGGGTTGGGCTGGGCAAAAATTGGCTCTGTTCAGCCGACTTATACCGGAACCGCAGGTGCTCCCGGGCGTCATTCTTAATGGTGTCGAAGGGTTTCTTTATACTAGACAAACAAAACGAAAAGATATAAAACGATGGCAAAAGAAAACAGGGGCAATTTCCCTTTGATCGACGTTGAAGCATGAATAACTAGAGAAGCCTAGAGAGCCGGTTGCAGAAGAGTAGCCACCAGGGGTTGTAGTCGACAGTACGCCTCGTTCGAGAAGGAGAATCACCGATGAGGAAAACTACCTTGATCGTTGTTTTTCTATGGCTGGTCGGCGCGGCGCTGACAGGGCTGGCGCAGGTCGATACCGGAACCGTGGTTGGAACCATCAAAGACGCAAGCGGCGCAGTGGTGCCGAACGCCACCGCAACAGCTACGAACCTGGACACCGGCGTTAAGACCGCCGTCAAAAGCGCCTCTGATGGCAACTATGTGATTACTCCAGTCAAGATTGGGAGATATTCTGTCTCGGCTGAGGCGGCTGGCTTTCGGACAGAAGTCCGCCAAAACATCGTTCTGGATGTGCAACAGACCATTCGGCTTGATTTCAGTCTTCGAGTTGGTTCGGTTAACGAAACCGCGAACGTCACTGGAGAAGCTCCGCTGCTGGACACGCAGGACGCGTCGTTGGGCGACGTAGTTGCCAGCGAGCAGATAAAGCAGCTACCCCTGAACGGGCGGCGGTACACGGATTTGGCCACGCTCACCGCTGGGGTGACCAAGATCACAGAAGGACCGGTTGATGGCAGCAGTTCGCCAAGCAACGGGAATGCCGGCGGAAGTTTCTCCGTCAATGGAACCCGAGGAGACCAGAACAACTTCATTCTGGACGGCATTGACAACAACTCCAACGACAACGGGGACATATCCATAGTGAGCAGCGTAGATGCCGTCGCCGAATTCAAGGTTCAGACCTCGAATTACTCGGCTGAGTTTGGACGGAGTGGAGGCGGCGCGGTCAACGCCACCACCAAGTCGGGGACGAACCAATTCCACGGAAGCGCCTGGGAGTTCCTGCGCAATGAGGCACTGGATGCGGCGCAATACGGTTTTGGCACGGCTCAGCCCAAAGCACCTCACAAGCAGAATCAGTTCGGAGCCACTTTGGGCGGGCCGATCGTAAAAGAGAAGGCATTCTTCTTTGGCGACTACGAAGGCACGCGGATTCACTCGGCGACGACGGATATCGTCACCGTGCCCAGCCACGCCGAGACCACTGGAGATTTCAGCGATATTCTCGGTACTACGCCATCCGGCACGGATGCGCTGGGCCGGCCCATTTTCCCCAACGAGATTTACGATCCATCGACCACTCGTACTGCCCCAGATGGTTCCACGGTGCGAGACGGCTTCGGATTCAATGTGGCGACCGGCCTCCCCATCAATGGACAAGCAAACATCATTCCCGGAGGCATGAGTCAACTGGGCCTGAACTACGCGGCTCTCTATCCCGTGGTCCCGACGCCTGGAGGCAGCAACTATTCCGTGAATGCCCCGGGTACCAACCAGGTAGACCAGATGGATGTCCGAGTGGACGAGAACGTGTCCTCCAAGATGCAACTCTTCGAAAGGTTTTCCTTGAGCCAGCAGCAGCGCTTTCAGCAGCCTGTATTCTCTGGCGTTGCTGACGGAGGAAACTACAGCACTGGCAATCGGCCGCTAACCACGCGCGGTTTGGCGCTCGGCTCCACCAATGTAATCAGCCCAACCCTGGTGAACTCACTCCGTGTCGGATTCAATCGCAGCCATTACATTGACAACATTCCCAGTTACGGCCAGCATTTTCCACCCCCAGAGTTGCAATTTCCTGGCGTTCCCGACGTTCCAGCCATCAACGGACTGACGCATTTTGCGTTCAGCGGCGGGTACCGCGGACTGGGCGAACCCACTTTCACGCCCACGACAAGCACCACCCAGGTCATCCAGATCACCGACACCATCAGCTACGTCCGGGGAAAACACTTGCTTAAGGCAGGACCGCAGTTCCGGTTTGACCAGTTCAATCTCCTGCAGATCGCTCAGCCTCGCGGCAACGTTCAATTCAGCGGTCAATACACAGCGGTGGATCCTGGCAACCAGCAGGGCAGCGGCAACTCGATTGCCGACATGCTCCTGGGCCTGCCTATTTCTGCCAAGATTTCGACGGTCACGGCCTTTCACAATCGCCAGCATTCTTACGGGGGTTTTGTCTCGGACACTTACAAGGTGACGCAAAACTTTACGCTGGACCTTGGGTTGCGCTACGACTACGCCACACCGTTCTATGAGGCAGACAACCGGCAGAGCAATTTCGACTACACCACTGGAAAAATCATCCCCGCCGGCACACCGGGCTACCCCAAGCATCTGGCGACTCCGGACAAGGCCGACTTTGCCCCCCGCATCGGACTATCGTACAGTCCATTCCCCTCTCGCCCGCTGGTTGTGCGTGCCGGATACGGGCGCTTCTTTATATTTAACGAGATCCGCACCGGCGATCCGCTGCAAACCGATTACAATCTGCCTTTCTTTTTCGAGCCCAGCTTCCAGGGCGATGGCCTGAACCCACCCCTAACGCCCAGTGGCACGCCCGTAACGTTGGCGACCGGTTTCCCGCCTCTGGATCCAACCCAGGCACTGTCTGGCGTTACCAGCCAGGATTTTCGCCTGCATACGGGTGTCTATGACGAGTGGAATCTGAACATCGAGTACCAATTGCCTGGCAATCTCCTGATTACTCCCGGTTACGTGGGCACCAAAGGGACTCACCTTCAGTCTCTCGTGGATCGGAACCAGATTCCTACTCCACAAGCGACTTTTAATCAGGCATTGCGACCCTACCCCCAGTTCGGGCCGTTCACTTCGATCGTGAATCGCGGAAACTCCACTTATCACGCGTTTCAACTGAAGGCAGAAAAGCGAACCGGCCACGGCCTCTATTTCTTGAGCGCTTTCACGTTCAGCAAGAGCATCAACGACCAGCCGGAGATTTGCTGCAATTCGCCCTGGCCGCAGAACAGCTACAATCTCGCCGCGGAAAAAGGGCTCTCAGACTTTGACAACCGTGAGCGCTGGGTCAACAGCGTGGACTACGCCTTGCCGGTCGGAAAAGGACAGAAGTTCTTGAACCGAGGCGGAGTGGCGGACGCGGTTTTGGGCGGATGGCACATCGGCGGCATCGTTACCTTCCGTTCGGGCTTCCCCTTCTCGCCAGTAATCGGCTTTGACCCCACCAATACAGGTTCGCAGGGACTCCTTCGGGCCGATCGCCTTGGCAGCGGTCATCTTGCCCATCCCAGCCCCAGCTTGTGGTTCAACATAAACGACTTTGCCGATCCAACTTGTAATTGCTTCGGCAATGCCGGAAAGAACATTCTGGAGGGTCCCGGGGAGAAGAGCGCAGACTTGTCCGCCCGCAAAATCTTCAGTATCAATGAGCGGGTTCGACTGGAGTTTCGCGCGGAGTTCTTTAACGCCTTCAACCGCGCCGTCTTTTCTGAGCCGGACAACAACATCGACGATGGCCCCGGCAGTGCTGGCACGATCACGTCCACGGTGATCCCGCAGCGGCAGATTCAGTTTGCCCTGAAGTTGGACTTTTAGCCTTCTGGCCGCGCAAGGGCGATTGGCGGAACGATCTCTGGGAAATTACGAGGCAGGTGGCAAACGGCGTGGATCATAAGCTAATCCGCTCTCTACGCGGCTGAAAACGGTAAGGAGGACAGAACTCCAATGCAACGTAGAGATTTCATAAAAAGTACTGTTGCTGTTGCCGTAGCTGCGGAACTGGGAATGGGAAAGGCGCAAGCCAAGGTTCCCGCTCACAATTGGGGAAACTACGACTACGGCTCCGGTCCCAGGGTGACCGATCGCCTCAATCAGGGCCCTTTCCCTCAATATCCACCCGATGCCGTCATTCCTACTGACGAAGTGGTAATGACCACAACGTCCACGGAAGATGTCGTGCCGAACTTTGGCAAAGGGTTGATCACCTACATCACGGCAGACAGTGGTACCGATGAAATCAAATCGGACAACATTTCCCAGGCGATCGAGGATCTGGTTCGATTTCCCTTGGGCCAGCAACTTTATATCCGCCCGACGTGGAAGGAAGTTCAGCCGCGGCCTGCACGCCTGGAGATGCCCGACTACTTGAAGCACGTGTTTGATTTGGCGAAGAAGAACAACAAACGGATCGGATTGCGCATTCAGATGTGCGCTCCCGACTACACACACGACGCTGCGCTGCCGGATTTCGTTCTCGAGAAAGTGCCGAAAGTTGATCTGGTACTTAGTGATAATGAAAGCAGCGCTGCGGCACAAAGATACTTGAAGAATCCGCATTCGCGGTATCAGCCTCGGTATGACAATCCATTTTTCCAGCAGGCATTCAAAGAGTTGGTTGGGCAGTTGGCGGCGGAGTTCGATGGCAACCCGCTGATCGAGTTTATTGACACTTTCATGTACGGCTTCTGGGGGGAGGGGCATACGTGGCCATTCGGTAACAATCCTTTTCCTGATTACCTCACAGCAGAGCGCACCTGGACCAATATGCTCGAAGTTCAGCTCGAGTACTTTAAGAAGACTCCTCTGCTGACCAATACTCAGCCGGATTACTCCCGTGTCGGCAATTCAGAGCTTGTAGACCGCACGGTCCGGAGCAACAACTGGATTCGTAGCGACACCATCTTTATCGAGAACGAGCAGATTGAAGCGCTCAGCAATCGCCCGCCGTGGATCGCTGCATTGCTCGAGCAAGGACTTCCTGGCAAACCTCCCGATCCAAGCGCCGCGCATGAAGGGATCTCGCCGGCAGAGAACATGATTGATCATGTGATCGATATAGGGGCCAATTACTGGTCACTCTGGAACTTTCATCAGATCAGCGCAAAACATCTGATGAATTACTATCAGACTTATCCAACTGCATTCGACCGCATCAACCGCCGAATTGGATACCGGGTGAGACCGTCGTTCATATGGAGTTATAAGGACAGCAGCTATGTGGGACTGATCATCGGCTTCGCCAATGACGGCATCGCAGGTGTACCGGGCGTATTGAGGGTGACCGTGGAGACCCCGGATGGGAAGACGCTCACGAGCGGCTGTCTGGACCCAGGCTATCCGTTGCCGGGCAAGATTCGGCAAGCACAGTTGGTCCTGCCGAACGTCACAGATTGGAAAGGGTTGAAACTCAAGGCCGAGATCGAGGTGAAGGGAATGCGATACCCCGTGAGCTGGGCTTGTCACCAGAAGCTGAACGAGGACGGCTCGCTGACGCTGCGACCTAACCTCCGTCAGGGTGTCTAGGGCCTGCACTTTGCGATGCGAGGAACTCCGGTCATGAGACGGAGGCGTCAGGAGCCACAAGATGCGGCGACGAGATTTCGTAAAGGCGGGAGCACTGCTTGCAGGCGCCAGCAGTGTCATGCGTCCGCGTATGTGGGCGGATGTGCCCGACCATCTGTGGGAAGGCTATCCATTTGGCTCGCCCCAAGTGACCAATCGGCTTGACCAGGGGCCATTTGGCATTGATCAGGATGAAGGTTGGTTCACGATCTTCGCAACCCAGGCTTCTCGCGATCACATCCGGAATTTCGGCGCCGGTCTGGTCGGCTATACATGGGAGGAAAACGGATCGGCGCTCGGAGTCCAGTGCGGCCGGGAAACGTTGGAACGAAGCGTGGAAAAAATGGCTTCCTTGCCATTTGTGGACGTTCTGTACATCCGCTGCGACTGGCGCGATGTGCAGACAGGACCCGGCAAGTTGAACTTGTCCCCGGTTTGGGACATCACATTCGACGCTGCCAAGCGCCACAATCTAGGCGTGGGATTCCGAATCCAGCTTTCTAGTCCAAATATCCAACCGCAAAAGCTTTCGTTGCCGGATTTTCTAAATGACAAAGTACCCATCGTCAACATTGGCAACAATTCCAAGGAACACCAAGCCAAGTTCGATTTCCGCGAACCGCGTTACGATTCTCCAGAATTCCAGAAGGCGTTTGCCGAATTGAATGAACTTCTCGCCGCAAAATTCGGTGACCATCCGCAACTCGAATACATGGATTTGATGATGTATGGGTTTTGGGGGGAAGGTCATACCAATGACATCCCAGGTCCATTCCCGGACTTTTTAACCGCAGAGAAGACGTTCCTACGCATGACGCAGCTCCAGATTGATGCTTGGAAAAAGACTCCTCTCGCCGTGAACACCGAGCCCGACATCAGCAAGTCAGGCAACCGGCAAGTGCAGGACCTCGCGGTGCGTTCCGGATGCTGGTTGCGCTCGGACAGCCTGATCATGGACGAGCCGATCCAAATCGAAGAACTCGCACACCGTCCGCCCTGGCTCGCCACCATACTCGAAGACGGCGCAAACCGGCACCACGTTCTCTCCGACTTTGCGGACGAGGAACAAGCTTGCTTAAACAAGCTGCCGGCCAACATGCTGGCTTTTGTTGGGCACGACAAAGAAGTCCAGCCCACCGATGATTACCCTCACCAGATCGGGGGCCCTATCAACCGCCCTTATCGCGAGAGCGCTGGCTTTCATGCTCTGGATATTGGCACAAGCTACTTTGGGCTCTGGACGGAAGCGGATAACGTTCGGCGTTATTACGAGAAGTATCCCGATTCGCTTAAGGCCATGGAGCAGAGACTTGGTTATCGTGTGCGTCCATCCCTTATTTGGCAGCGAAAGCGCTACGACACGATGGAACTGATTTTGGGCATCTTTAATGATGGCGTGGCCGGGGTGCCGGGAGTGCTCGGAATCTACGCAGAGACTCTGGATGGCCGTGTCAGGGTGGGAGGAAATCTCGATGCCGGCCAACCGTATGCGGGCCAGTTCCGGCAGGCCTCCATTATTCTGCCGAAAGGAATGGACGGCCAGCAGATCAAACTGAGGGCTGAATTGGACGTCAAGGGGCAGAAGCGGCCCGTCCGCTGGGCGTGTGACCACCCAACGAATCCTGACGGTTCCCTCACGATTCGTCTGAAGAAGGGCAGTGACTCGGGCTGGAGAAAGGGAGTATAAGTTCCCTCCTTCCCCGCACCCTGGCGATCGTGGGCAGGCCGAGAGACACGGATTCACACACCAGACATTAAGGAGAATTCATGTTGGCTGAGCATCGGCTTCAGAATGGCGTGAACAACCGGCGATCGTTCATCAAGTTCTTTGCCGCAGCCCCTCTGTTTGTCACCATTGCCTCACGCAGTCTTGCGAGCACGGTGGCCGCAACTACCGGAAGGTCTGCCTCCGCGGATGTTTACACCCGTCTTGGGGTCCGGCCATTTATTAATGCGCGGGGAACGTGGACGTACCTGAGCGGCTCGCTCGAACTGCCGGAGGTGCGGCGGGCGGTAGAGGCTGCATCTCAGCATTTTGTCGACATGTTTGAACTGCAGCGCGCCGCGGGAAAACGGCTTGCGGAACTGTCCGGTGCAGAATCTGGAATGGTCACATCCGGCTCGGCTGGTGCCATGGCATTGGCGACGGCGGCTTGCATAGCTGGGTCTGATCCCAAAAATGTTTGGCAACTGCCCGACACCACCGGATTGAAGCAAGAGGTGGTTATGCTGGGAGGTCGGAGCGCATTCGATAGCGCGATCCGGCTAGCTGGAGGCAAATTGGTGCTAGCCCATGCGCTGGAGGATCTGCAACCGGCCATTAATACGCAAACCGCAATGGTCTACACGACTTGGCGAGACGACCGTCTTCCGAAGGCGCTGGAAATCACACGCCAGGCGGGGATCCCCATGTTGTTGGACGATGCAGCGGGCATTCCCCCGTTTGAAAATCTCACGCGTTACGCAGAACTAGGAGTTGACCTCTATTGTTTCAGCGGCGGGAAAGGCCTGCGGGGCCCGCAATGTTCCGGAATACTGTTAGGACGGAAAAGTTTGATCGATGCGGCCCTGGCGAATAATAATCCATGGGAAGGCGCGGTATGCAGGTCCCTGAAAGTAGGCAAGGAAGAGATTGTCGGCATACTTGCGGCAGTCGAATATTGGTCGCATGCGGACCTTGGAGCATTAAACAAAGAGTGGAAGAGCCGGGTCGAACGCATCGCGAAGTTAGTGCAAACCGTGCCGGGAGTTACGACCTCAATAGAGATCCCGGAAGAGGGCAACAGCTATCCTACTCTGACGGTGACATGGGATGAGGAGCGGTTCGGTTTGACAGTGGCTCAATGTGACCAACAGCTACGGGAGGGTCAGCCCCGTATTGAAGTACTGACGCGTAATAATCCGAGTCTGGTTCCGGTCGTGCGGGAAGGCAATGACACCAAGACAAAACAGGCTCGCCCGAATCAATTGAAAATTATCTCGATGACTTTACGAGCAGGTGAAGATCTCACCGTTGGGAATCGTCTGCGCCAGATTCTGGCCAATGCGCGAAAACAAACGGCGTGAAAGCCAGTTTTTGGACAGCAGCGCGTGGCCAGCTACGACGCAGTGGGTAACAATTCATGGATTTCACCAAACGGAATAGCGTCAAAGCGATCACTCTGCTGGTGAGTGCTTTCTGGATGCCCCTGCTTCATGCCGAGGATCGCGCGATCGATCCTACCTTCCTCTATCGCGAAGCTTCAACAGTTAGGGAACAAAAGTCTGATATTACAACGACAACGTGCCATTACAGACCTTTGTTCGGACGTGGAGACTCAAATACATCCGTCGTTGTCAGCGTAGCCCACTATGGTCAGGCGGTGATTGACCCCAAGGGCGCCTGCGCGGCGACTCAATATCCAGACGAAGATCAGGTATACGTTGTACTCGAAGGTAGTGGTTCTGTGAAATACGGAAATGAAATCTTGCCTCTTAAGAAGGAAGACTATCTATATATCCCGGCGACGATTCTGAATGTTTTAAGTAATTCGTCTGAGCTGCCGCTGACCGTGGTCATTATGGGTTTTCATACCAAGGGATTTGAGCAGACTCCACTGCCACTGCAGCCCTTAAAGGCCAACATCGAGGATGTGCCGACGCAAACTGTGAGCGGCCACCCAGCCGCCGCTCGTTTCCGCCTGCTGATGGGAGATGTCGACAGCAAGCGGGACCGCCTTGCAGCCGGCCACGTTCTAACCAGCCTCTTTCTAATGGAAATCGCGCCAGGCGGTACCAACTTCCCCCACCATCATGAGCGTGAAGAGGAGATTTACCTGGTTTTGAGTGGTCATGGAACCATGGTGGCGGGGGGAGGAATGGACGGAATCGCAGGACGGCATCCGGCCAAAATCGGAGACGCTTATTTCTTCCGGCTCAACTGCACCGTTGGATATTACAGTGCTCCCGATGTCGCATCACGGATCCTTGCCGTGCGCTCGTGGTATCCGGGTATGGTGCAAAAGGGCGCGCAGCATTAGCAAGGTTCCATCACTGGTATCAGCGGCACTACGACACTCAGTTCCCTTCCCTTCCTGGGCTTCTTGAATTGCACATGGTTTGGGGGGCTCCACGGCAAGGCGCGGACAAAGTAAGAGTCTCGACTAGCAGGGTAACGAAAGTGAGCCGGAATAAAGATCTCTTTCGGCCAGCCCGTGGCTGTCTTCTGCGAATGGAGAAATTTTCAATGATAGGTGTGGCACGAACTCTCTCTCTAGTCTCATTAGGCTTTTCGATCGCTCTATCTTGCGCCGCACAGACTTCGACTTCCACATCTGCTCCAGCGACCGCCGCCAGTGAAGAAAGAACCTTTCGTGCGTTCGCAGCGATCCACCCCATTGACGTGCACGTTCATGTCTTCAAGACCGATCCCGCTTTTCAGAAGATGCTCGAACGGCTGAACTTGAGAGTCATGGATATTCTTGTGATGGATGACACAGAATCCTATCGCAAGCAGTTGCAGCCGCAGGTCGATAACGCGCTGGAGTTGGTGCGGTCGAGCCGTGGCCACCTCGTTCTCTGTACGACGTTTGATCCGTACAAGCTTGATAGTGCGTCATTTGATGATGATGCGATTAACCAGATCAATCTCAACTTCGCGCAGGGAGCCGTGGCGGTCAAGATCTGGAAGAACATAGGAATGGAGATCAAGGACAGTAGCGGCCAATACGTCATGGCCGATGACTCCAAGTTCGAGCCGATCTACAAAGACATTGCCAGCCATGGCAAAACCCTGATGGCCCACCAGGCCGAACCCGATGTGGCCTGGGGACCAGCGGATCCGTCAGACCCCTCTTCCTCCTACTACCGGGAAAATCCGCAATGGTACGTGGCCGGGCGGCCCGGGTTCCCTTCCAAGCAGAAGATTCTCGAAGCGCGTGATCATGTACTGGCTAACAATCCGCAATTACGTATGGTGGCAGTCCATCTGGGCAGCATGGAACGAGATCTCGACAACATCGCCAGGCACTTCGACAAGTATCCAAATTTCGCCATCGACACAGCGGCGAGAATGCGCTACCTCATGTTGATGCCACCGAAAGAAGTGCGCGCATTTCTCATCAAGTACCAGGATCGTGTCCTATACGGCACCGATCTCGATTTCCTCCCGGACGCCAGTCCTTTAGAAGTGGTGAAAGACTGGCAGTCCAGCTACGCGCGTGACTGGACCTTTCTGGCAACCAGCGAAACTTTTAACTTCAGGGGTAGGCAGGTACAAGGATTGAACCTGCCCCAGACGGTCTTAAAGAAGATATTTCGCGACAATGCCATCCATTGGATTCCAGGATTGGCTAACAGTTCCACGAATTAATAACCCTATTTGCTTCAAGTTTCCCATTTGCCCGTGCCTTCGTGGGTGCGCCTTTTGTCCGAAGGCGGCGGGCGGCCGCTGAGTAACGTCTTTGGTGGTGCGCCGACCGCTTCTGGACGCCAAGCCGGCAATCTACGCTAGCGTGACTTCGATGCCCGCTCTTTTCAAAGCTTTCATATCGGCCTTCCGAATGCCGTGGTCGGTTATGACGTGGTGCAGGGCGGAAGGTTCCACGATCAGCGAAAGGCTGCGGCGGCCGAATTTGCTGGAGTCGCAGGTCGCAACCGTGCGCTTAGCGATCTCTACCATGACCCGATTCACCTTCGCTTCTTGAAGATTTGGCGTACTGAGCCCGTATTGGACATCGAATCCATCCACGCCCAGAAACAAAATATCCGCGCTCAGGCGACGCAACGTTTCTTCTGCGATTGGGCCTACCAGCGAAAAGGAATTCTTGCGAACGGTTCCGCCTGTGAGAATGATTTCCAAGGATGAATTGGCAAGTTCCGCCGCGATATTCACGGCATTGGTGACGATGGTCAACTTTTTGAAATTGCGTAGGGCACGCGCGATCTCGGTCGTCGTTGTACCCGAGTCCAGAATGACGACTTGCCCTTCCGCCACTAGGCGTGTTGCCGCTATGGCAATCGAGAGCTTCTCCTTGCGGTAAAGCTTCTCTTTTTCGCGCAGCGTGGGATCTTCGAGCGCACCCTGCCGCGTGGGCAACGCGCCTCCATGAGTACGGTGAACTAGGCCCCGGACGTGAAGAATCTCGAGGTCCTTGCGAATGGTGACTTGCGAGGTCTGGAACTGTTGGGCTAGATCGGCTACGAGGACCCTTCCGTCATGCTGCATCATATCCAGGATGGCGCGCCGGCGCTCCTCGTTGAGCATATTATTTCCTACACCTGTGTGCATGGTTTTCCGTCAGTGGGTATTCGATTTCTTCTTATACAGCATGATTTTGTTCTGTTCCATCGCAAATAGCTTGTTTGGCTTTGCGAAACCTCGTTCAAGCGGCAAGATGCCGGAAAATCTTGACAATCACCACAAAACGGAAGTAAAAGTAAGTACTCGTAATTAATTTAAACGAAACTAGATCCTTGACAGACGCTGGATGCCATCTCTCTGCCGGCTGAAAATTCGCAGGTCGCACTTCTCAAGCCATCATGGAGGAACAATGGTCGGCTACGGGATCAGGCAAATTAGGATGCTGTATCTGGTCGGATTGACCACGCTGCTGTTGGCTGGCAGCGGTGTCAATGGGTTCGCAGCTCAAGCGCCCGAAGAACACGGTTTGCAAATCACGGTGAATCCGGTTGATGGCAGATTCGACATCGCAATGCCAAAATCAAGTTCTTATGCCTTGCGGGCAGGAGTGGGGGTTGAGCTAGATGGCCGCTGGCTTCATGCGTCCGATTATCCCCGGCATGTCGTAGAGCACTCGCAAGTTCAGGGATATCTGGGGGAGGCGACAGACTGGCAAGTGAGCTACTCGGGATTAGGCGGGCAACCCGACCTGGTGTACCACCTGCGGGCTTACTCGCGCGAGCCTTTCGGAGATATTCAGGTAACGGTTCGGAATACGACAGGCAAGGAAATTCACCTCGAGAGCATTCGTTGCGTGGATGCGACCGAAGGACCGATTATCGATCTGGGGGGGCCAGTCCTCGAAGATCGAGTCCTCTCTGACAGTTTCAGCGAGGACCGCCCAGCCATTACCATCCGCAATTTCGCCGATGCCGAAAAAATGCATCGCGCTGTCGGTAGCCAGCTCATCTACAACCGCCAGAGCCATGAGAGCTTGTTTCTTGGAGCGCTCACTTCCGACCGCTTTCTCACCATTCTGCGGCTTCACCTCGCCAACTCTGGTGGCAACGGACCTCGGCCTGCGGCCTACGAGGTTGATTCGACTGGGACGACTGAAATGGAGAAGGACAATTCTCTCCGTCGTTCCCCGCTGGAGGATCAGGTACAGTTAACTCTGCCAGTCGCCCCTGGTGCCGAGCTATCCTCAGAGCGTTTACTCTTCAGCCTGGCCACGGATTATCATCTGCAGCTGGAAACTTATGGTTCGTTGATCGGTCAGATTCATCATGCTAGAACTTCGGCACCGGCATTGATGGGCTGGTGGAGCTGGACGGCGTACTACTTCGGATTAAATGAGGGAGCAGCCTTGACGAACGCCGAGTGGGAAGCGAAGCACCTCAAACCGCTCGGTTATAACATTTTCCATATCGACGAAGGCTATCAATATGCACGGGGAGAATACAGCACTCCCAATGCGACTCTGTTTCCTCAGGGTCTCGCTACCCTCGAGGACGTGGTGCGCGGCCTGGGATTAGTTCCTGGTATCTGGACTTCTCCCTTTCAAGTATCGGACCGCTCCTGGGTTCATGAGCAGCACCCGGAGTGGCTTGTGAAAAACGCTGAAGGCCAGCCAATCCATGCCGGATCCGTGCAAAGGAAAGATCAGCTGTTTGTGCTGGACACTACCAACCCAGGGGCCCAGGAGTATTTGCGAAAGACCTATTCCACTCTGGTGAATGAGTGGGGCATACGCTACATCAAGATGGATTTCATGGACGATAGCGGGGTCGAAGGTTACTACTTCAAACCGAACACAACTGCCATGGAAGCCCAGAGGCTGGGCCTGAAAATCATCCGCGATACTGTGGGGGAGAGCGTCTATTTGGATAAAGATGGAAGCGTCATGTTAAACCCCGTAGGCTATGTGGATTATGGCCGGATATCACTGGATACAGGACACACATTCGATGCCAGTAGAGAAGCGGCGCCGGGAATTGCCGCGCGGTACTTCATGAACCGCAATTACTTTGTAGCCGATCCGGATGCATTTACGGTATCAACCCAAACCATTGAGGATCACCCATGGCACGAGAGCAGTAAGCCAGCTACGATGGATGAAGCGCGAGTCTCCATTGCGCTCGCCGCGGTATCAGGGGGCATGTTCGAGATCGGAGACGATCTTCCCTCGTTGTCGAAAACCCCTGAGCGCCTCGCGCTAATTGAGAATCAGGATTTGATTCAGATGGTTCGACTGGGGAAGGCCTCAATTCCGTCGGATCTGATGAATTTTACCGCTGAGGATCAGCAGCCCAGCGTGTTCTTCCTCAAAGAAGAGGACCGGCAAAGCATTCTGACTGTCTTTAATTGGACAGACAAGGAGAAGGACCATTCTGTCGATCTTACAACCACCGGATTGTCAGCGACGGGCAAGTACGAAGTCACGGACGTACTGGACCATCAGGTAATCCCCGGTCCAACCGCCGGCATATTGGTCCTTCATCAGCCGCCGCACTCGGTGCGGATGTTGAAGATAATTGATACACACATTCCGGCAGTTGCTCCTTTATTCTCGACCGAGCATGCTTCCACCGCGAATGCAGGAGCCCCGCTAGGGTTTACGGCCCACAGCAAGGCGGGCAATACTGCGCTCTCCTATCACTGGGATTTCGGCGACGGTGTAACCCAGGAAGGAACGCTAGTGAATCATACCTATACCGAGCCCGGCGAATACGATGTTCACCTGACCGCAACAGATCTCAGTGGGCTTACTGCGGAAGACCACTTCCAGTTGCACATTACAGGCCACATGCCGACAACCTTTGAGCCTCAAAATAACAAACGCTACCAGTCCTCCAGATGAAGTCCCTGCAACCGCCCGGAATCTCCTAGTAAAAATCGCAAGTGAACCTTCCAACAAAACACGCAAGCCCTGCGGCAGATAATACGGAAAGGTTCGCCCGTGTCCTCAAGGAGAACCGCCGCGGGAGTGCCGTCGGCATCTGTTCGATCTGCTCCGCTAATCGGTTTGTTCTGGAGGCGGGAATACTGCAGGCGCAGCGCGACGACAACCTGGTCTTGATCGAATCAACTTCCAACCAGGTTAATCAGTTTGGCGGCTACACCGGTCAGACTCCCGTGCAGTTCGCATCCTTCGTACGCGAGATCGCGGCGGCCATGAATTTCCCCGCTGAGAGAATCGTCTTGGGCGGCGATCATTTGGGACCTCACCCGTGGCGTGCTGAAGGCCCATCCTCTGCGATGGCAAAGGCAACAGCACTGGTACGCGCTTGCGTGCTGGCCGGCTACACCAAGATTCATCTGGATGCTAGCATGCATCTTGCGGGCGATGTCGGCGATTCCTCCAGCCCGCTCCCGGAGAAAATCGTCAGCAGCCGCGTAGGGGATTTGTGCAGGGTCGCCGAAGACGCATACGAGGAGCTTCCGCCCGGATCGCCAAAGCCCCTTTACGTCATCGGAACCGAAGTGCCAATTCCGGGCGGCGAACTGCTCGATGCGCAAGCACCGGAAACGACGCGGACCGAAGATGTGGCCAGGGCCGTTCATCTGGCAGAGCAGGCCTTTGAGGCGCGCGGTTTCCAGGCGGCGTGGGAGCGAGTGATTGCGGTGGTTGTGCAGCCCGGCGTGGAATTCGGCGATACCGCTGTCTTTCCTTACACACCAGAAAAAGCGCGTGAGCTGTCTCAATTTGCGGAGAAGCAATGGCAGGGTGTTTACGAAGCGCATTCGACCGATTACCAGACCGCTGCGGCCTTGAGGCAAATGGTGCGCGATCACTTCGCGATCCTGAAGGTGGGTCCATGGTTGACCTTTGCATTTCGGGAAGCTGTTTTTGCATTGGCGGCCGTGGAACAAGAATGGCTGGGTGATCGGAAAGGAATCGCAATTTCCCAGGTGCGCGAGTCTTTGGAAGAAGCGATGCTTGCCAATCCGCAATATTGGAAGGGCTATTACCGCGGCGACGATGCAGCCCTGCGTTTTGCCCGCAAGTACAGCTTCAGTGATCGCTCCCGGTATTACTGGCCGCAGCCAACCGTGGCAGCAGCTCTGCAGCGGCTGTTAGCGAACTTGAGTGCTCATCCTGCACCTGTTTCCCTGCTCAGCCAGTACCTGCCCAACCAGAGCGCAGCGCTGCGTGCGGGAGTCGTTTCTAACCACCCTGTTGAGCTCATTCACAGCAAAATCCTAGAAGTGCTCGATCAGTATGCGTATGCATGCGGGAAGATCGTCCAGGAATGAACCAGAAGCATGGGCACAGAGACTCGCTTGCGCAGCCGATGCATCACACGAAAGACAAATCACGTCTCCGTTATTGTGGCCGCACTTCCAAGAGTAGATGTTTGTCGAACTCCACCGGCAACTGAGCATTGTGGCCGGATAGGGTCCCGAAGTTGGTGCCGTTGACATAGTCAAGCACGGTATAGTTGCGGTCTTGCAAACCGCGTAGTTGGACTGGCCCTTTCCAGTGCTTGGCGAAAAAAGCGTAGTACAAAGTCTGGTCCTTACGGATCACATGTGTCTCAGGCACGTCAAAACCAATGTCATAGAGTTGGCCGAGGTACTGGCCTCTAGAAAGCATCTTCTCACGATAGATGCGAAGCCAGGTCTCGAAGTCCTTCTCCCGCGCCGGAGTCAGATCGGACCTGCTTCTTTTCTCCATGAGCGCCGGAATGACAAACTGCGTTCCTACCACGCCGCCTACCCCCACCGTGGACGCAAAGTCGTTGGCTCCGTCACTAAGTTCAACATGATCGCCAAAGAAGGGAACGTTGTCTCCCATAAGAGCCTTTAACGTTTTAGCCTTGGAGCGCACTTGAAAGGAACCCCTGGGATCGGACGCGACCGACATATTGAAGTGGGGCATGGTGAAGAAGGAAAAAGCAGTGCCACAAGGACAAAACTCAACCAACGCACCGGGCTTCACGGCCTGCGCAGTATCGTAAATATCGCGGAAGAAGTCAGGCATTGCCTCGACACTTTCTTCTGGCCGCGCATGATGGTGGGCAGGGTTGTAACAGGCCGGAGCTCCATTCATGTGTTGGCCGTCCAGTTTCAGTCCATCGAAACCCCAATCCAGCAGAATCTTCCGTACTAGAGCCTTGTGGTACTCGACAACTCGGTGGTCTGCGGGGCATAAGTAATTAGAATTCCACCAGGAGACGTCTTGCTTGGAACCGTCTTGGTTCAGCAGTACATAGTCGGGATGATTCTTCAGCAGTTCTGAGTTCGGTACTGCGCTGAGCGGGGACCACCAGAGTTGAGCGCGGAAGCCTTCCTGATGGATGCGGTCAACTAGGGCCTTCATATCGGCGTCGCCGTGCGGAAATTTCTTGGGATCGAGGACCCAATCGCCGACATTATTCTGCCATCCATCATCAAGTGTGACCCAACTGAATCCCAATCGCTTAACGGTGGGCAGCGTGTCGTACACCTGCTGCGGCTGAACCGACCGGCCGTATCCCCACGCGCACCAGATGGCACCGAAGGCGCTATCCGGTGCCGAGGCCATCTTGAAGCCCTGCTTGATCATGAAACGTCGGTAGTCGGTCAGGGTGCGGAAGTAGTCCCCCCGATGGACGGCGGCGAAGGTGCGAAAAGTATGAAGACTTTCTCCAGGTTCCAGCGAAGTCTCATGCCGGAAAACCACGGCAATCGTGGCATGATCGGCATCTGGCATCGACACCGGCAGCGAAACCAGTCTCGGCCGCGGCTCAACGTGTCCCACTGCAACTCCAACATCCCTGCGCCAGACGTCGACGATCGGGGTGCCGCCACCGTAGTCACTGGCATTCATGCCGAGAAAATTTTCCTGCTGGAAATTAGCCTTCAGGGGCACGATCCAGTTTGGCCGTTTCTCGTACGAACCGCTTTGGTAAGACCAGAACGCTGGCGTATGGCTTTTGCGCTGCGCATCCAGTGTGTATGCATTGTTGGTCCAGCTTTTGATGGCCAGCTTCGTTGTGCCAGTGTTGGTGTACTGAACATCGAAAAACGCCATCGCTCGGAATTCGTCGTACATGGTGACAGAAACTGCCTTGGTTAGTGTTCCCGACCTTCCGGTCACGGTGAGCCGTTCGCCCTTCCCGAAAGCATCGCTAACCCGCTCGCGTTTCTGCGAGGTTAGGGGGAATTCAGTCCACGTTTTGTCCACAGCTGTCACACTCTCAGAAACGGTGAAAGGCCCCATCGCCGTTTCTTTGTTGTCAAAACGGGCGACCACTCGGCTGCGCAAGTTGTGATCGAATTCAATTCTCAGACTTGCCCCTTGGATCTGAGGATTGCCCGTGGCGGGAGCTGCAACCCCAATGCCCAGCTCGGATGAAAGCATGATGGCGAGAGCGCCAGCAGCTGTCCAGAACTTGAACGTCATTTCCAGCCTCCAGTATCAGTTGCCATTGGAACGCGAACGCCCATTGCCATGGGAAATCTTGGCGTCAATGTCCGTACCAGAAGACCGCGCCCTTGAGAAGGGGCGGCAGATTGAACGTCGTTCGCCCGTTGGCTTGTGTGCCATCCAATTTCTGAACGTCGCCGAGAAATGGCAACAAAAAGCCGGAGCTGTTCGCGGCGGTAGGCAAGCTAATCCTAACGTCGGTTTGCGGAGTCTGCACCGGATTCTTCTTACCCACCAGACCGGCAAAATTCGCCAGAAACACGTGAGTCGCGCCATCTACCCGAGCTACCGAGGTCGCAACGGACGGCGACGCGGTGACCTCAATGCTGTGGGTCGGCGCAAGGCTGTCGAGGAACGTCTTTTGCATTTGCGGATTGGTCTGCTCGAAGTTCGCTGCGAGCGATGCGTTGTACGCTTTCCCAGGGCACTGTGGAAATCGGATGACGTTTGGCTGGTTGTCGAGCGTCATGGCGCTGTCACCGGTGATGACTAGTTTCTTGCCCTGCTTCACGTATTGTTTGATCCAGTTTTGTTCTTGCTCGTTAAGTAGACGCACGTCCGGCAGAACCAGTGTTTCGCCATGAAATTCATCCAGAGTCCGGGGAGTGACAACCTGAAACTCCCGATGGGCCTGCATCAGCAGAATAAGAATTCCGCGATACGATCCGATGAACTCATCCGCATAGAAATTGCGCGTTTGGGGGGAAAAGTACACTCCGACTGGGTCTATCGGCGCCCGCGGCAGATAAAAAACCTTGTCATGTTGCTTGATCCAAGAGAAGACTTCCTTGCGCGTCGGAAGATCGTTGGAGCCAGCCATCGAGTGCCCCGGCGCGTCCCAGAAGTTTGTTCCCGCTGAGATCTCCGACATTGCCAGGTTCTTCATGGCCTCGCGCCGGTCCACATCCTTTTCTCCGTCCCAGGAATAGTTCAGGATCCAGCTCGCTTTTCCCTGAGCGAAGGCTCGGAACGTGTATAGGCCAACCTGGTAGCGGAACCAATCCAGTGGCTGGCGGGCCGCGGCCCTATGACCACCTCCGCTGAACGAGTATTCGTGTGCGATCGCGTCGACCACGGGGTAGAGGCTGTAAACATCGGCCCCCACGACCACTGCCGCTTCCTCGATTCCGGGATAGATTTCTGGGATGGTCTTAATCTTTGGATTCACTGACTTCGCGTTCTGGTCAATCTCCTGCATGAAGTCTGTGATGGTCTGGATGCGAAAATCCACCCACCGGCGAAAATTAGGATCAGAGAAGTCTCCCAGTTTCACATCTTTCTTCGCGTCAAGTCCGGTCTGCTTCTTGAAAGCGGCCACGGTATAGTCGTCGAAGCTGGCCCAGGTGTCTTCCCATCCCTTAAAGTGAGTCATCCAGTAGGGAATGTCGACGTAGATGCCATCAATTCCCGTGGCGGCGATTTGCCGGATTCTTTCCATGTACTTCTTTCGCCACTCCGGCGCATAGGGGGTAACCCATACATCTTCATCTCCTTTGGCGATCCAAAACGCGGTGCCACCGCCAAAGACCGCGGGCTCGCCGGTGATCTTACGCTGCAACCAGTCGGGGTGATCCTTCGCGAGCGTGTGGGGTGTGCTGTCTGCACTCGCGGTGATGCATTCCGTCCCCGCGACGTAAACGTAGGCGTAGTTTCCCACAGCGTGGGCTTTCTCAGCCACGGTGTGAATCGCTTCTAATTTTGCTTTTGGGTCAAGGAAGCTCTGGTAACGACCTTCTATGTCGTTATCGACCTCGATACCAAAGACACCGTCGTCATCGGCGCTGGCTACGATTTTGGCGGCATTGTCGGCTGCAAGCCCATATCCGCCGATGCGCACATAGTTGGTCCAGTCCTGTTCGGCGGAAGTGGGGGCCTTAGCTCCCAAGCTAGTCTGCCCGAACAGCGGAAGGCTGAGGATTGCCAAGGCCATGCTCGCGACGAGAGTACAAACCCAAACTCTAATCTGCACGACTCTCCCCCAGGCCGATTGCCTGTCTTAAGATTTGGATAGGCGCCCCGGACTGCCGAGTGGGGTTCAACGCAATGGGGCTACAAACAAAGTTTATTGCCCGTTCTCGACTCCAAATTGCATCCGCCGCGCCGCTTACTGCTCGACGGTTTGGTTAGTCCCGAACAGCGAATTTCGTGCGAATGCCCTGTCCACCCCGATGGGCCCAAACCGCAGACGGTTGGTGAAACTGAAGAACGCCGCCCGCACTTCAGCGGTAGCCTTACGTTGTCCATTGGAAACAAGCTAGCTCCCGAAGGATAGTTGTGCTGCGTGCCCGCCCGCGTGGACGGTCGGACGAAGCACCGCAAAGAAATATTGATCGTGATGATCGCAATGCGATACTTGCGAAATAATTGGTGGCATTGTTGGTGATGACCGCAACTGCGCCGGTCCGGTCGGTCACCACTCCACGAATCTGAGCTGCATAGCTGGCCTGACGGTGAGCGGACGCTGCCAAGCACAAGACTATGACGCAGAAAAACAACCAAAGAGAGAGGCGGATTACAGCGCAGTTGGCCACGTCAAGGGTCCAGTACAGTTATCTACCGGGTTTTCAGTTGTTTCATTTATTATCTTTAACTTATGATTTGCTTCGTTGTCAAGAACATTTCAATGTTTAGACTTAATATCGTCTAGCCTTGGGACCGGGCCCCCCCCAATGGTTTCGTTATCTTACGATTGTTTTTTTATTCCAAGTGTTAGGTCTGGAAGGCGGCGCGCGCGCGCAACCCCGTCAGCATCCATCTTTAAAGTGCGATTTGCAAATGCACGGATTTATGACTGGTTTTCCCCTGAAGTAGCACCAGTTTTGCGCAGGGCCAAGCGAAATCAGAAGCTAAACGTTGCCTGCAGATCAAGACGGCGGTTGGCAGCACCAGCTGAGAAAGGGCCTCCCTGCAGCCCGTTGGATCTGTCGAAAAATGGCGAGCCGAGAATCCCGCTGGGATCCGACAGATTTACATTATTGAAAACATTGCGGACAGAAACACCCAAGACGAGGTTGTAGCGCCGGTCTGACGCGGCCGACATTTCCCTTGGACCACCGCCAAACAGCGGGCCGCGGCGGCCGCCGGGACCGCCCCCGCCTGGGCCTCCAAGGCCCTGACGGGGCGTAGCATCTTTTGTCTTTGGACCGAATCCGAAAGTCTTGGTCAGGCGCAGGTTCATCACGAAATGAGCGGTGCCCGTGCCGTAGTTGACGGGAAGAATCCTTTGCGGAGTTGCGGCCAGATCAGATCTGGCCTGGAAGGTCCCCAGCGGTGTGCAGTAGAGGTTAGGGTCAGTTGGACTAATTGTCGCGACAGCACATGCCGCGTTCGAGACAAAACCGGGACGATCATTAAAGATCGAATCGCCGTTCAGGTCGTTGGGAGAAGTAATGTCAAATGGTGACCCGGAGCGCGCGATCATGAAAGGACTCAGGCGAAATGTGTACGGCAACGCAATCGTACCACCAAAATAAAGACGGTGGCGGGTATCGAAGGAAGATCGCCCGTAGTCCTGCCTGATGTTGTAGGAATTGGAAGGAAAACCGGAAACACCGGAAGCGTCACCGTTGGCGTAGTTCAGCGTGTAGTAGCCGAATACCTGTACTTTTGTTCCCAGGCGCACGTTGTTGTTAATGATCAACTGGTCCTGCTTGAAGTTGCCTTTGGACACGTATCGGTAAATATTGCCTTCACCCGGTTGGGGGCGAGCGGTGCTACCGGGCGTCCCCGGAAACGGGGCGTTCGCGTTGATCGTAAGGAGCTGATCGAAGCCGCGGGAATTCAAATAGGTAACCGACAGGGTAGCCGCCTTGGTTAGTTGGCGTTCGACGCTGATGGCCGACTGCACGACATAGGGAGCGTGCAATCGGGGGTCGATCTGGTAAATCGTCGGCGTGGCGACGCTGGAAGCACCACAAGCCGAAAGCACGAGCGGCTTATCAATGCCCGGAAAGCAGGTTGGATTGTTGATGACGAACTGCAGCTGTGTAATTCCGTTCAACCTCTCCACCTGCAGAAGCTGTTCGGACTCGAATCGGTCGTAAAAAATTCCGGAGCCGCCGCGCAGGACAACTTTCGGCGGTGCACTCTTGCCGCCGATTCCCCATGCAATCCCTAGCCGAGGGGCCCAATCCCCGTGATCGTGAATGTCGTTCTGGGTTTCGAAGCGCAAACCCGCACTGAGGGTGATGTTCGGTCGCAATCTCCAGTCATCCTGAGCGTACAGACCTGCGTCGTAGGTTGTGACCTCAGCGTTGGGCAAACCGCTGGTATACGAGAGCTGAGTTGCATAGGGCGTTCCACCCGGAATCGCGAGTTGTTGGACGGCGAATAGATAGGAGATGGGACAAGGCGTTGATGGATTCGCGGCGATGTCGCAACTGGGATTGGAGGGTGTGTCTGCATCGGAATTCAGGGATGAAAAAATGAAGGTGCCGTTGAACCCGGATTGGGAAAAACTGGCGTCGCGGATGGCGCGAAGACGCCCTCCGAACTTGAAAATATGATTCTCATGAACCAGCGAGGTGTAGTTCTGTAGTTCATAGTGGTCCTGGTGATCAATGATGGCGCCCTGGCTGTTGCCGCCGGTCGTGAATGCTCCCAGGACATTTACCGCCGGCGTCTTGCTCACGGGCAGCTGGCTGTCGCGCTCATGACGATACTGAAAGCGCGTCTCATTGACGATTTTCGAGCCGAACACCTGGGTGTCCCCAATCTGCAGGGTGTGTTCGACGGACTCTGAGTTGTAGGCCTGCGGCGAAAGGTTGAACCGCCCGATACCGTCGTTATTTTGTGCATCGCGGAAATACTGGTAGCGCGCCGTCAGCGTGTTGTTCTTGCCAATTTGGTAGTCGAGACGTGGGCTAAGGTTGGTACGAGTGCGCGGATTGGGAACCGCCTCCGTAAAGGGGATGGTGCCATTAATGTCGTTGGGATCGAGAGTGATGGCGTTAACGGCAGCGAGATCGTTGATGTTCCGCCGGTCGATGTTAAAAAAAAAGGATGCCTTCTTACCTATGGGACCACCGATGTTTCCACTGTACTGCGTGGAATCGTAACCAGGCTCCGGGCCCGCGAAAGGGTTCGCGGCGTTGAAAGCCGAGTCATTTCCGCTGACATAAAACTCTCCATGAAACTTGTCCGTGCCCGGCTTGGTGAAGATTTCAATTCGGCCATAGCCGAGCTCGTCGTACTCCGAGGAAAATGGGTTCTGATTGATCCGGATTTCACGAATGGACGCTTTGGGCGGAAGCTGGCCGGCCGTAAAACCGTCGATGTACATCTGCCCGCCATTAGGTCCGGCGGAGGGCCCGGCGAGAGCTTCGAGATCTGACTGCAACTCATCCGGATCGTCGGGCAACGCCTCCAGTTCCTTGCCCGACAGAACGACGGCGCCGGCATTGTTGGCCGGATTCACGTCCACGGTAGGCGCGGTGTCTGAAACCTGAATCCTCTGCTCCTGCACTGCGATGGTAAGTTGAACATTCAACCGCAGCGGTCGGTCGGCGATGTCTGCATTGTCGTTCTCATACACCGTGAACCCCTCGGCGATGACATTCAGGGTGTACTTCCCTGACGGCAGTCCCTTGAACTCGTACATGCCCTGCGAGTCGGTCTGGCTCGTCACCGGAGAACCTGCCGACGGAGTCATCACTACGCTGGCGTTCGTGATCGCGGCTCCGGATGGATCGGTAACCTGCCCCCGCAGGGCACCCGAAATTGCTTGTGCCGACGAAAAATTCGTGAATAACAACAATGAAAGGAAAATTAAAAGCACTACGAACTTATGAACGTTCATTCCCTCGTCCAGTCCCCAACGAAAGTCCCCGCTCATGCCCGAAACTATCGATTCCGAGGAGGTCTTTCTGCCGACCTAAGCTATTGACCCAAGGCATCGCCCCCACCCGGCGCGCCCAGACTCCAGGGAGACAACATCATTGCCTGGCTCCCGTTCGGGGCCGCGCGCAGAATGGGTTCCACACCGCTCAGCACAGTAATCGCTGCAGCTCCGCCCGTTGGCGTGCCCTGCGTAGTCACGATCATCACGGCATCGCCTTTGTGCAAATCAGCCAGCGCCACGGCGGGCATTCGGCTAAGCATTTGCTGAAAATCTGGCGCTCCACCATAACGCATACCTCCGCCCGTTCCGCCTCCTGACCCCGACCCAGCCCCTGGGGAAGAAGAAGCTCGTCCACCATCGCCCGGCTTATTTTCAGGCGCTGTTGCACCCGCGTCCAGGCTCGGGGTTCCGCTGGTCGCCACGGACGTTTTCAAGCGCATGGCGATTCTTTGCGCCAGTTCAGGCGACAATTGGTGAAGTTGCGATTCCGGCGTGACTCTTACCTGCACTGCCTTCCGGCTCAACAGGTCCTGAACATTCATCGTCCCGGCGCTTACATCCACTGAATTGACGGTTCCTGCCACGTTGCGAAAGCTCCCGCACACGATCTCTTCTGCCGCCAATTCCGTTCCATCGGCGCTGCGCTTGCCACGTGTACGCAACTGATCGCCGGGCTGAATCTCTTGCAAAGTGCTGCGCCTGGCGCCATCGAATCTCATCGAATCCGGAGCATAGCGGCGAATCCCGGTATCCTTCGAAGCGTGGACAACAAGGGTCTGCGGGCCTCCGAAGCCGGTAACAGAAATTGTGATCGTACCGGCAACGGGATCGACTGCTCTTACAAGCCCTCCAAGTCCGCGCGTCTGCCAATCCTGGCGATCCTCTTCCTTATGAGCCTCGACGTCAGACTGCTTCATAACCACGATAGATGTGGCGGCGATGACCTTAGAATTGTCAGAGGCTTTCCCCGCCACTAGAATCCTGTCGCCGACTTGCAGGTCTTGCAACTGGATCGGGGTCGCATTCTTTAGGTTTTTTTCTCCGGGCGCGATGCGTACGAGACGTGCGGTCGCCTCCACCGTAATATCGATTTCAGGACCAGAATCTGGTGTAAGAGTGATGACGTTGCCGGCAATAGTCTTGATCGCCCCAATATGTCTCGCAGCAGCATTCCCCCCGGCTCCTTCTTGAACCTGCGGCTCCCTCAACGGCCTGGCCAGGCAGACTGGAACCAAGCTCGGGCTAACCATAGCGGTCAACCACAAGACGAAAATCACTAACCTCATTTTCGTGCTGTTCATACGTGCCCCTGCAGCCTTCGCCGCTTGTGCCGGAACCCATCCTTGGCCGCAATAGAATCGCAATCGCTCAGCTCACTCGTAGATTCGAATCCCCGGCACCACCCGGTTGATCACGCCACTTGGACTCGGGTTGTCCGGATCGAGACCTGCGCGCACGCTCAGATGGTATCCAAACAGTTGTAGACCGAGAATCTCAAAGGGCGTGCGGATATCGTCCGGGGCTTGCGGGAGCAATGGTGGAATAACCTCATCAAAAAGCTGCCCGTTGGTCTGGTCGATATCGCCTTCCTGGCATATACCCACGAGATACCCCAGTTTCTTCTTGCGGAGTTCTCGGACTAGATCCTCTTCATAAGGGCGAACCGCGCGATCATTAGAGAGGAGGCAGATGACCACCGTATTCGGGCGCACAAAACTCATCGGCCCGTGTCTCAATCCCAAGTAAGTCTCCGCCATGACGGGAAAGCGACCAGCTGTCATCTCCAGAACCTTTAAGGCCCCCTCCTGGGCCCAACCGAAAAGCGGTGTTGAGCCGAGAAGAACAACCCGGCCTTCGACGCGATTGGCCAGGTTTCTCATTTTTTCGTTGATCGGAGTAAACGCTGTGTGTGCTCCTCCGGCGGCACTGACAATCACTTGATCCATAGAACCGCCCTTCGCCAAGCAGAGTCCCGCGAGGCAGAGATTGGAGAAAGAGCTGGTCATCACCAGGCTCTGATCATTAGTGCGTGGATCCAAAATGATGGGCTTCACTAGGAGCGAGGTTGCCAATGCTCCCTCAGAATTGCAGGTGATAGCCAAATGCCAAACCTCGGGTCGGAAGCGGTGAACACGCTCGACCACAGCCATGCTCTCGGGACTGTTACCGGAGCGGGCGAGGGAGACCAGTACAGTCGCATCTTCCATATAGCGCTCGGTCGCCAGTAGCAGATCGGTAGAGGGCACAGCCCTGGATCGCGGCCATGCTGCTGCCACCACAGCCGCGGCATAGGCTGACGTTCCTGCGCCGGTAATGACTGCTCGCGCATCCTTCAATCTGGCCTGGAGCTTCAACCCGGCGATTCCCTCGCGAACCCGTACTGCGGTTGTCGGCCACAATACCGGTTGCTGTTGAATCTCGAACCATGTATGGGCGCCTACAGCGTTAGGTTGTGCGCTGCTCCATTTGATGTCACTGGTTCTCATGGATCTCCGTTACGCTCTTTTACACATCATGAAACCTGAGTCGAACCCTGCGACTAGCGTGCTTTTTGTCTACCCTCTAACCAGGAACTGCCCTGATTGAAGTCAGGTTGAACATTTACCTACTAAAACCTTCAGTCTGCACCTCCGCGGTGCGCAGGCATTGGCCTTCTGTCTTTTCTTTCTAGACCAACTGAACTCGTTAAGCGGGAAACGGTCCTCCGCGCAGAATTCCCTGACGACTCAGAGTAATAATACTACGTTGATCGTTTCCTTTGCTATCGACTTGTTGCTTTTCGTTACGTTCCCTCTTGCAAAAAATGGCTCCAGGAGGCAGCAGCTCTTTGTGCTTTCCCGGTTTGCGCCCTGGGCCGATCTAGAATGGGTCGGTCCGATAATTCTCTGGTCTTAGGGAAAATCCTTGTGTTGAGCGAAGAACGCAGACGCGCCATTATCGAGCTTCTGAACCGCGAAGGCCGGGTACTGGCCCCTGACCCGTCCAAGCGGTTTCGGACTCCAAGTCACCATTCGTAAGGACTTGGAAATACTACATGAAAAAGCCCAATTGCATCGTAGTCTTGGGGGCGCTCTGCCTGCTCAGGACGGAGCTCTCGAAGATCCCACCTGCGCGAGAAAGAGCACCTTCACCGTAAGGAGAAGCTGCACTTGGCAGCAGCTGCGGTCCGCATGGTGAAGGAACGACTCTGGCACCACCACTACCGCGATTGCCCCCGCGCTACGAGCGCTTCAAGAACCTGACAGTTATCACCAATGCGGTGGATTATTGCAGCAGAGCTGGCGGCCACAACCCTAGATGTAATCCTGACAGGGGGCACCCTGCGCAAGAACTCGTTCTCACTGGTTGGCCCGATTGCTGAAGAAACCTCGCGCCATCTGAACACGGACATTCTGTTTCTAGGCGTAGATGGCTTCGATGTTCGCTATGGATTGAGCACTCCCAATCTGCTGGAGTCAAAAGTGAATCGGGCTATGGTCGAAATTGCCGAGTGAAGAATTGCAGTATGCGATTCCAGCAAATTTGGGCGGCGTAGCCTATCGTTGACAGCTCCGATCTCGGCACTGCATGAAATGATTACCGATCATAGGGCGCCCAAGTCAGACGTAAGCATGCTCGAGAAATCGGGGATTGAAGTCAAGCTCGTCTAGGCCAGGTAAAAACGATCGCAATGCGCAGCTCCCGCATGTCTCCCCTGATTGAAAAGAACCAGCTTCTGTCGCATTTTTCACAGCCGTTTCACCGTCGGGCCGGCGCCCCACCCAATATCTTCGCGGCGTTTTCGCGATACACCCGCTCAAGGCTTGTATCAGGGAGGCCGAATCCATTCAGACTCCAGTGATAGCCGAATTGCTCGCTTTCGTAGAAATGTTCATCCATCGTTTCTAAAATGCGAAACGTGATCCGGTACATTGTCTTTTCAAAGCCCATATCGGTTCCGTAAACAAGACGATCTGCATGCCGGGCATAGAACTGGGAGACAAAGCGCGGTATGGGGGCGGTCTCGGCATAGCGGGCGGAGATATCCGCATACAGGTTCGGATTGCGGTCGAAAAGCTCACCCAGTCGCGTCAGGTCGTAGTCAAGGTTCGCAAAGTGGCAAGCAATAAACGTGGTTTGCGGATGTTTCTTGACCGCGTGTTCGAGAAGATCGACCATTCCCGAGAGGTCGACGATATTCGGCTGATTATCCAACCGCCAGTGATAGGCGTTCATCAGCCCGTCATTGGTCCTGTCCATTGCCTGATACATCCAAATCGGGTCCGCCACGTGAATGCTGACCGGCATTTTCAAATCCCCACACTTCGCGAATAGCCCGTCCATCCGAGGGTCGTCAGGATGTAAGCCCAATGTCTTTGACTTGCCGCTCACCATGCCACTCCCCTTGTCGTGAAGCTCACCGACGCCACGCGCACCGGCTTGATGACACCTTTCAAGTTCCCGGATAGCGGCCGGCCCGAATCCGGGCTGGTCATAGCCCGCAAAGTCAAAACCGCACCATACCTCGAAGCGGGCTGGATATTTGGCATACTCGCGGTAAACCGCGTCAAAGCCGCCGCCCACTGCCGCCGTGAGAATGACCGTCTTTTCCACACCTACCTGGTCCATGTTGTCAACCCATTCGGCAATTTGTTCCGGGGTTTTGGCGTAGGGATGCGAATGCATATCAATAATTGGATACCTGGCCTTGGCAACCTCCGTCACCGGAATCTTGTAGATGGATTTCGGCCGATAGTCCTTGAGAAGTATTTGCTCGGGGGATTCTCCATGCAGATGATTCCGTGCCCCAATGCCGTTGCCCGCTGACTGATCTTGCGCATCGAACTGCAAAGCATCGCCAAGGACAGGCATGATGGGACCAGCTGCCAAGCCGACACTAGCTGCTTTCAGAAATGTTCTCCGATTCATATGATCTCCGGGCTGCTGTCGATTGAATTACACACAGAACTCCTGGGACGTCCACTGTCATGGTCGGCGCCATGGTATGGCAAATGTGTGACGCGCAGTCGATCCGCTGACTCCGCCAGCGTGGGAACGAAAGGAAACCTAATAAAACGAAATAAATTGATGCGTGTCAAGGCTATTCTGTGGTATATCCAATTCACTGAGGACGGTTGAGCTTGGAACCCCGGTTTGTGGAGGCCGCTCGTGTCGATTCGGCTGGGAGAACTTGGTACGGCGATGGCATAACATTCTCTGACTTAAAGAGCGCTTCTCCGCGGGTTGAGGAGCAGTTTCGAATCAATCTATATCGCAGCCAGGAGCCGCCACCTAAACCGGATGCAGGTGGAATGGCAACCGACGAGAAGTTGTACTTTTCACCTTCCGGAGAGGTCTGGCCGGCTGCGGCTAAATCGAAGGAAAGCGGTAACGCTTGTTACTGCCAGCCTTATACCGACGGTGGGCATTCAGGTTTCGAACTTCTCCCCAATCGCTTCTAAATCTTCGGCACGGAGCGGCCTTGGGCGCCTCAGATTTTTGTTTCACATTCGTCGAAATCGCTGTTTATGCTGGGGCACATGAAATCAAACGATATACAGGGAAGCCATGTCGAAAGGGCGAAGTGGTCGTTACGGAAAGGATCAGCATGAAATTTCCAATCTCTTTTATGTTGCTTGTATGCGCCTCCGGAGCTTTTGGCCAGCCCAACTCAGCCTACTACGTGTCGACCACCGGGAGTGACTCAAATCCGGGTACGCAAACGGCACCTTGGCGCACGGTTCAACATGCCGCAGACACAGCACGTGCGGGCTGTACGGTCAACCTGCGAGGAGGAGTCTACAAAGAGCTCGTGAGCATCAACGCATCGGGCAACGCGAGCGATGGATACGTTACTCTCAGAAGCTATCCTGGCGAGACGGCGACCCTGGACGCAGGGCATTTCACTCCCGCCGGCAGAAGCGGGATTCTCACCATTCATAACCAGAGTTACGTGAGAATCGAAGGCCTTGAAATTCGCAACTTCCGCACCGCCGAACATCGACTTGCGCCGTTAGGCATAAGCGTTACCGGGGCCGGTTCCCATATAGAACTGCTGAAAAACAACGTTCATCACATTGAGAACAATTTTCCAGGCCGCGATGCACCGGGAAGCGGCGGCAACGGTTTTGGCATCGCCGTATACGGTACCGACGCCAACGCTCCTATCACTGACCTGATCATTGACGGCAATGAGGTGCATCACCTCAAGACCGGTTCAAGCGAGTCGTTGGTAGTGAACGGGAATGTCACGAACTTCCGCATCACGCACAATGTCGTCCACGACAACAACAACATCGGAATCGACGTTATCGGCTTTGAGCGCACAGCGCCCGCCCCTGCCGTCGACCAGGCCCGCGATGGGGTGGTAAGCGGCAATCTGGTTTACAACATTACCTCGCGCGGAAATCCGGCCTACCGCAACGATGAATCTTCCGATGGTATTTACGTGGACGGGGGTACCCGGATACTGATCGAACAGAACGTCATTCATGATGTGGACTTCGGAATCGAGCTGGCCAGTGAGCACAAGGACCGTGCCACCAGCTACATCACTGCGCGAAACAACCTTATTTATCACTGCCATACCGCGGGTGTTTCCATCGGAGGTTATGCACCTGAGCGGGGACACACCGATCACTGCACGGTGGTTAATAACACCCTCTATGAAAATGATACGTCGGCGACAGGTTCCGGCGAGCTTCAGATGCAGTGGAACATGGCAGACAATATTTTCGAGAACAACATCGTGTATGCAGGGCCACGCTGCCTTCTCGTGTTGAATAAGTCCAAAGTCGACAAAAGCCATCCGCCAGCTACGATCGATCACAACCTCTATCAATGTGTCTCCGGGCCGCAGGCGAGCACGTGGTCAGGGGCGTCCGGTACGGTGACGGGGTTCGATAAATATGTGGAGTCCGCGGGGAATGATCGTCATTCCCGTTTTTCAGACCCGCGTTTCGTTGATCCCGCCAAGAATGACTTTCATCTGAGAGCAGATTCTCCCGCGCTCACTGCTGGCACAATTGAGGGAGTGCCGGTGGGAGAACTCGATCTTGAAGGTTCACCGCGAGTCAAGTCCGGAAAGATCGACATCGGCTGCTACCAACAATAAACGGAGAAATCCATGCTGAAATCGGACCTGAATCGCCGTAAATTCCTGAAGATCACCTCTGGAGCTGGCGCCGCCTTGGCTATGCCGACTCTGGGACAAACGGCTGTTGCCTCTTCTTCCAAAATGATCGGCATCCAGGTGGGGGCAGTTTCGTTTGTGGATGAAGGCACGGAGAAGGTTTTGGACGTGCTTCAGGAACGTGCCTGCGTGAATACCCTTTTTCTTGCGGTATTCACCTACGGTCGAGGGATCGCCGGACGGCAGATTCCAGGCCAGCCGTTGCCCGATCATGGCAAGCAGGAGTACGACCTCAATTATCACGGTGGGAACTTCGCCACACCTCATCCTCAGTACTACAAGAACACACTCATCAAGCCTGCTCACGCGCCCGATCACGGTGACCTGGACATCCTGGCGGAAGTCCTCCCTGCCGCAAAAAAGCGCGGGCTCAAAGTCATCTGCTGGATGGAGGACGTATTTCGCCCCGATTTGCCGAATATGGAGAAAGTTCAGGAGCGGGATCTGTATGGGCGGAATGCCGAGACGCTATGCGTCAATAACCCTAACTACCTGAATTTCTTTGCCGGCTTGGTGGGAGACCTTGCGAGTTCCTATGATGTCGACGGAATCATGTGGGGATCCGAGCGGCAGGGTGCGCTTTCGGACAGTCTGGGGGCCACGCATGACACACCGCCAATCGATCCAGGCAATGTGACTTGCTTCTGCGAGTTTTGTCAGCGTAAAGCGAAAGAGCGCAGCATCAATCCCGATCGCGCCAGGCAAGGATTTCTGGAGTTGGAAAAATTCGTCCGTGCGTCACGGAACGGCAAACGCCCCGTGGACGGCTACTTCGTTCAATTCTGGCGGATTCTGTTGCGGTATCCCGAACTTGCTGCCTGGGAGATGCTCTTCACTGACAGCCTTCGTGAGACCTACGCGGCACTCTACAAAACGGTGAAAATGGCCAAGCCAACGATCCCCGTGGGCTGGCACATCTGGCACAACAATTCCTTTAATCCGATTTACCGCGCGGAACAGGATTTGCAGGAGCTTTCGAAATATTCGGACTTTATTAAGGTAGTCATGTACAACAACTGTGGCGGCGAGCGGATGGCGTTGTACGCTGACAATATCGGCTCGACGCTCTATGGAGATCTCTCCAAACAGGGCCGGCTCGATTTTAACTACGCGGTGATGGGATTGAAGGAACGCGGCTACGATCAGATTACGCTCACTGGCCTTTCATCTGATTACGTTTACCGCGAGACGAAACGTGCACTGGATGGTGTGCTTGGTACCCGCACACTGATCTGGCCCGGCATCGATATCGATATCCCAACCGAAGCCAATAACAGCAAGTGCACGCCGCAGAGCGTTAAAGAAGCAGTTCAGGCGGCATTCCGCGCTGGCGCACCAGGCGTGCTCCTATCTCGCAAGTATTCCGAGATGCGGCTTGCTAACCTCAGTGGCGCTGGAGACGCGATTCGCGAATTGAAATTATCCAGTTGAGCAGACTCAGGCCTACTACTCCTCACAATGTGCACCATGGATGACCATTGAGTTCGGCGGCCAGCAACTCATTCAACTCGCGAACCGCCGCTTGATACGCCGGGTGATCGTAACGCGGCACGCGGTTGTTTTTCCGGTAACGCATTTCCGCAGGGTTGCCCTTCCACTCACCTTTGAGCTTTACGTAGGGAACTTCGGAACCGATGCGCTTGTCAGCGGCGGCCAAATCGAACGTGATCTTCCACCATTCCGGAAGGTCGAGGCGGGCCGGCTGTTTCTGGACATCGCGCCAGTTGGGGCGAATGTAGATCTTTTGCGCAATGGGTAGCTTGACCAGATCTTCGAGGGTTCGTTCCAGCGTTTGCCCGGGGACATGGAGTGGCCCTGTGTCGTCAGAGGCACAGACAATGAGGCCCATGCCGTAGTTGCTGACGATCTCCTTGGATGGCGTAGTGACCGTCCAGAAATCGCTCTCCGGAACAACCGCACACGGACCATACTGTGGGAGCGGGCCTTGATAAAGCCGGTCGGGAACCGAAAAGCCCGCTCCCCAATCGTATTTGTCCCAGTTGTGTTCAGGAATGTAGGCGTTGGTGGTGGCCCTGTACAAGCCAACTGTGAGTCCTGTGGCGGTGGCGGACTTCAAGAACCTGCGTCGGTCTATTTGTGCTCCCTGAACGGCGAAGTTAACCGGTTGATGTTGGTCCAGCTTTCAGCGGTTTACTGGGGTGAATCGCTTAATGCGGTAGAGAAAAGGAGATGACATCGCTTCCGGCAGCAATGGCCACGTATTGCACTCCGTCCACTTCGTAACTCATCGGAGAAGCACGAACAGTCTGGCCGGTGTTGAACTCCCAGAGTGGGTGACCTGTGCGCGCGTCGACCGCCGCAAACGATCCGGTGTCGTCTCCAAACAATACCAACCCTCCGGCAGTGGTTAACGTCCCTCCCGAGGAAGTTCCCTTTCCTACCTGGGGGGAACGCCACATCAGGGTTCCATCAGGGATGCTGTACGCCAAAAGAATCTTGCGTTGTGCTTCCGTTTGGATTTTCTTTGTGCCCGTGGCATAGTATGTTGCGCCCTCTTTGTATTCCGCGGGTTTTGAGAAAAACATGTTGCAATTCTCCAGCGTGAGAAAATAAAACATCCGGGTCTCAGGGTTGTACGACGGTGAGTACCAATTAGTAGCGCCTTCTATGCCAGGACAGATGCGTGTGCCCTCTGACGTCGGGATGAGTCCCGAAAGAATCGGGCGGCCATTCTCATCAACTCCCTTCGCCCAGGTCGCTTCATTCAGGAAGCGCGTCGCATTCAAGAACTTTCCATTTGTTCGATCAAGAAAATACAGAAAGCCATTGCGATTGGCTTGGACGAGCAACTTGCGACGTTCGCCATGCTCATCCACATCAATCAGCACGGGAGTCTCATTGGCGTCATAGTCGTACAAGTCATGCGGGGTAAATTGAAAATACCATTTCAATGTTCCCGTATCGACATCCAAAGCTAAAACGCAATCTGTATAGAGATCATCTCCGGGACGCGTCTCTCCTGCGAAGTCGGGCGCTGGATTGCTTGTTGTCCAGTACAGAAGATTCAATTCAGGATCATACGTGCCTGGCATCCACGTTGTGCCTCCACCATGCAGGTAAGCGTCGCCCGGCCAGCTTGCAGAACCAGGTTCTCCAGGTGCTGGTATGGTCCAGAACTTCCATCGCAAGGCTCCGGTTTCGGCATCGTAAGCGGCCAGAAAGCCGCGCACTCCACTGTCTCCGCCTGAAGTACCTACAATGACTTGGTCCTTCACTACGAGGGGGGCGCTTGTGGCTCCATAGCCTTTTCTGGAATCCGCATACGGCACATCCCAAAGCACGCGACCAGAGCGCGCATCCAGGCAAAGCAGGTGCGCATTGTCGGTTTCCATATATACGCGGTTTTTCCAGAGCGCCACGCCCCGATTTTTGTGCGCTGCCGCGTCATCAATGAGGCCGCTGCTTACAGCACGTTCGTGCTTCCACAGCTCTCGCCCTGCGCGCGCGTCCAAAGCGATTAAAGTGTTTGCGGCAGTCACGTACATCACGCCGTTGTAGACCACCGGCGTGACTTCCAGATGCGAGGTGTTCTCCGCGTGAAATATCCATGCCGCCCGCAGATGCGAAACACTGGTTGTATTGATGCTGCTCAGGCTGCTGTACCTTTGTCCGGAGTAGTCTCCGTTATAAGACGTCCAATTCGTTCCGTTCGGGCTAGCAGACACATCTTCTTTTATGTACGGTTTGCGCTCGCTGGCGGTTGTTGAGTGCTCTTGGGCAGGTGTGACGGTCGGACAAAATGGAAGGGAAAGAATTCCTACTACGAATCTCCACCAAAAGGTCACTCTCATTGCGTCCGGCCCGAGCCTTCTATCACGACTTCTCCGAGCGATCCGCGATCGACTCCATTGGCATCCACAAGGTGAAGCGAAATACGTCCGGGATGGCCGCTGAACGCCACGGAACTTTGTAACGGGACAATTTTCCGCGGATCTACTGCCACCACCGACTGGGTGCCCATCACCGATCCTCTGGCACGGTAGAAATAAGCAACAAGTTGTCCGGGGAAGAAAGGGCCAAATGTTCCGGTCATATCGATTTGTCCGTTGTCTTTGTTTTCAACCGCGTGCAAAGCCTTAAAGACCACTCCCGAATCTTTTACGGCCTGAATACCGCTATCGCCGCGCGTCGGAAACCATTCCGTATCAAAACTATGAGATTCTCCTGGATAAAGCCGAACCATAGGAGAATTCAACTCAGCCTCCATATAAAAAGGAGGCGGCTCTCTATCCGTGCGTCCCAAGGTCACTGTGCCGTCCGGTGCCTGACGGAGCTGCGGCCCATTGGTCCAGAAAATAACGGAGGCCTTTCCGGGATACGGCTTCGTGTCGTCGTAGCGGAATCGCTCAACCATGGCATATTGACTGGCGCCGTCCACTACGGCCAACCAGCCATCCTTCGAATCCAGCCATAGCTCCGCCGCCAGTGGGACATAATGCAAGGAAAAGATGCCATCTTCTCTGATTTTGGCTGCGGAGTTCTCCGCAGGTCCAAATCTCACGTGGTAGCGATTGAGATAGGCGCTCGTGGGATTTGCGCTGCTGAATCCCCAGATATCCTTATTATAATGCGCTGGGTCCTTCGCGTCGGCCGTGTCGTACTGCGTTACTGACTGTACGGACCATTCGACAGGGTGTCCACTCGCGTTGGCAAACACTGTATGAAAACGTATGCGGGGAGAGTCAGAATCAAGACGGATAGTGCGCGTGAATTGTAGCCCTGTGAGCGGGTCCGCCGGCCCAGTCAACGAGACTTCGCACGACTGCCCTTGTGAAAGTATGCGAAAGGTGTAAGGACTATCGTCCAATACATCAGAGTAGCCTACCCAATGTTGTTCGTCGTCATCCCCCTCCGGAAGCACCCAGATCTTGTCGCCTCCATAGTTAAACCATTCGTTGTGCGAGGGCGGAACATATTTTCCCGCATATGCCGGATTTACAAACAAAAACGGATGGTCATCAAAAACCACTTGCATGAGGCGTCCGCCGTTTTGCGGTACAAAAATCAACTTCACCCAGGGGTTGGAAACTTGCTGCGCTTGCCAGCCTTTGTAATTTATGGCCTCGACTTTGCACGTGGGAGCAGGTGGCTGTTGCGCATCGGCGTCGAACAGGAGAAGTCCTAGCAAAGGAAAGATCAACCGCATTCTAAGGGGCCAATGGGTCATCGGATTATTCATTTGCACAATTTGTCTATCGCCGTCTTAGGAGTCTTTGTCGCAATTAGAGACATCTGCTCCAGGTCCGGATAACGTCCGTCAGCATTCGGTGAACGGTCCGCCGGAGCAAGCTGCTGGAGCAACGTTTGCGCGGGTAAAGCGCCCTGGAAATATTCCGAGTAAACTTTGTTAAACTCGCCACTGTCCGAGAGATTGTCCAAATAGACAGTTGTGCTGACCAGCTGGCTGAAATCCATGCCAGCTTCTTCCAGGTTGTCGAGTTGATTGCGCATGGTTTGTCGGAGCTGTGCCGCCGTGGTGCTGCCGAAGACTCCGCCGTGCGGACCCGGGATGAATCCGCTTTTCGCGGAGCAATACAACGTGTCACCCGCAAAGACGCATGGACTGGCCGTGGGGCTTGGCGGCATGTTGCGAGGACGGATGGAGCGGCGAACACTTAGTTCGCGTACCGCCACAGCAGTGTATTCAATTTTTGCCTGCTGCGGCAACGCGGTCACCTGGATCGTCGCTCGCGCCGGTGTATTACCAAATTCGAAGCGGCGGGCATAGCGTTCATTCATCACCTTCGGCGGTATGTTGTTCGTTAAATATGGATTCACGAACACAAAATGCTTCAGGGTCAATCCAGCTGCTTCAGCAACAGCGCTCAACCCATCTAAGGCGAGGTCTGTCTGAGCAGCTGGATCATCTGCAAGCTTACCGCTTTGAGGGTCTCTTCCCTGCATTGCTGAAACAAACAAACGATCGTGCGTCAAGATTCCTGGCGAAAACGGTCCATCCAATTTGTAATTGGCAGGAACCACTGCTTTGCGTCCATTCAGATCGCGGACGGCTACCTCATTGATCTGAATACCTGGCGATGGGAGTTTTGCGACTCCCAGCACTGCGCCAGCGGGCGGAATGCTGGGGAAATACTTCTTGAAGACGGTATCGAACACAGGGAAGTTATCTACGTTTTCGAGATACACCTGGACATAAACGACATGCTCCATCGTCAATCCCGCGGCCTCGACAACTGCTTTTACATTTTCAAGAGCCTGGGCGGCCTGTTCAGAGAATTTTTCGGACAAGCTACCATCTGGGCGGTTGCCACTTTGTCCCGCCAGGTAGACATAGCCATCCGCATCCATTGCCGACGAGCACTTGGTCGCAACTGGGTTCAGTTGGGGATAAGCAGTGCTCGCAATCAGCAAAGCAATTCCTAAGAAGCATTGACGCATGTGGAACGTCCTCCTTAGCCCTCAAGCGCAAATCGCTAGGCGGCAGGCGCTGCTTTCTGCGCGGTACTTAGAAGTTCCCGGAGCCGCTGGCCCACAATGAGTACCTCATTCGGCTGAATAGTTGAGGAAACAAGTTCCAGCTTGCTTGACCCTGACGCCGATCCCTTCCTCTTGGGTTTTGGATTTCCTTCGCGGACGGCAGGAACAATACTAGGATTGTCAGCACCGGCTACTTCGATTACAGGATCACCCGTATGCAACGCCTGAACGCAGTCCTTTACGGTATATCCCCACTTTTCTTGACTCCAAGAGATGTGCAGCGTGGGGTACCGATTGCCATCCGTTGGAATAGAAATTTCGGTCTCGACTCCCGGAACGGTTTTGACGAGTGTGGCGATGCGTTCCACACGCGCATTCCATTCCCGGTTGAGCGCATTGAGATCGCTCTTTAGCCAGGTTTCGACGGCCGTGAGAAGACCGATGATTTCCTCCTTGCCAACCTTCATGGCGCGGCACACAGAACCCTCCCATGGGCTCGTGTTCAGCATGGCTGCCTCAATCAGATCCCTCCTGCCAAGCAGCAGGCCGCTGCACTGCGGCCCTCGAAGCCCCTTTCCTCCCGAAAATGCATACATGTACAGGCCCATCTTTGCATAGAGTTTGATATTGTCGATGGGAGGAATTCCCGCTGCATCGTCCAATAACATTGGAACTCGGAACTTCTTTGCGATAGCGTTCTCTTTGTCCAGGTTATCGCCGAGATGGGTGGTATAAATCATCGCCGTGTTGTCATTGATAGCGGCGGCCAGATCTTCCGGTGTATCCGCCAAGACAAGTTTGGCCCCTGTCAATCGAATCGCGTTGTCAAAGGCGCTCCTGCCTCCCATCATAATGACTTCATGTTTCAGTCCAGTGGTGTCTGGAAGTTGCCAAATATGTTTTGGATCGCTGCCCGCCATGCAAGCCGCCGTTGCTGACGCCATCGCTCCCGCCGCGCCGGAGGTCACCATTCCGGCTTCGGCTCCCGTCAATTCCGCAAGACGACGGCTAGCCGCATGTTGCAAGTCGAACATGTTGACGAAATACTCCGATGCTTCTCGCTCGGCAGCATGCACTTCGGGAAATTGCAAGGAGCCACTCAGATATGTCCAGGTCCCCCGGCAATTGATGACAGTCTTTACGCCCAAGCGGGAATACACATTTTCGCGACGAGATTTTCCCAACGCAGCGGCCGCGCTGGCGAATACGCTTCGGGCGGCAATCTGGCTCAGCAACGGCACCGCGGCTGCATATCGAATAAAATTGCGCCGGCTGAAATCGGTGATGATTGGCATTTCAGGAGACTCCGTTTGCAAATCGCAAACATGTAGAAGAGCTGCGTATTATGGTCTTCCGTGAGCCGGATACCCAACCCTAGTTCATTTGATTATTCTTCTTGTGGCCGGTGGTTTCAGCATCTGTAGCTTGCGGATTCGGCGATTGGTGAATGATGTAACTCACCAGATCTTCAATCTCGGTTGCACTCAATTTCTGCTGGTAGTCGCCAGGCATGGAAGGCGAGGGCGAACGCTGCACGGACCGTAAGTCGGATTTCATGAACAGATAAAATTGCCCATCTGTGTCCTGTATTTGCAGAGAAGAATTGCTCTCATTGCGAATGACACCGGCAAATTGTTGACCTGAATTGTTCATGACACGTGCCAAAGTTTGGGGTGGCACTTGTTGTGCTTGCGGGTTGGCGATGGCAACGCGAATATCGTTCGCGTCGTGATCATAGGCGAAATCGCTCAAGTCCGTAGAGAGAAAGCGGCCTTCACCGTGCATCGCGTGGCAATTGGCACAGCCTCCTTTGCCAAAAAATATTTGCTGGCCATGGACGGGATTTCCAGCGTCACTTCGAACCTCATTCTTTGCCTGTAGAAAACGCACATAGTCCAAAATAGACTGAAGCTTGAGGTCGCCTAAGCTATTGAATGGCGGCATTCCCTTGCCAGGGATTCCATCGCGAAGAATGCGGGCAAGTTCTGAATCTGACTTGGATTTGGCAGTGGATCGGCGGCCAATAGTCGGCGCATGCTCGCCGCCGGCGCCGTCGAGTCCATGACAGACAGCGCAAGTGGTCTCAAACAGGTTCTTGCCGTTGCTGTGCTCGACCTGCGTTGTTTGGCTCGTCAAGTTTGAGGTTTGAGACTGAGCGTTGCTGGATAACGCAGCGAAGGCCAAGGAAAGGCCAGCGACCGTCAGCCAACCGCAAAGCTGGTTTTTCATCTCCCTCCCATGACCGACACCACTGCGCCACGCTCCAGTGGTGGCAGCGTGAATTCGACTCGATCCCCGCGCTTTTCTCCTTGCACGATTTGCGTTTCGCCGAGAAATGGAAGATACGACAGCGAATTGCCCATTGCTGCGGGCACACCGATTTGGATGCTATTTACTGGTGTTGGAGCAGCGACCGTACCCGGGACCAGTCCCCCGAAATTGACCAGGTAGATATGTGGCGCTCCGTTCACGCTAGCGAAATTCACCGCCCCAGCAACGAAAACATACGAAAGCATTAGAACCGTTTCACAACTCTGATACACCGAAGCTAATTGGTTGTCAATTGGAATATTACGGAATCACTTCGAAATGACCTTATTTCACCGGATGAAATTGCGAACCACTCCCATAATCCTCGTCGAGAGAGGGAAAGGGTGCCCTGGATTGAGACATTGTTGTGGAATTTCACGATCGGTATTTCCAGACTGGGTTCGCTACTTAGAATAGGGGACATATCCGGCGGTTTTCGTGCGGAGGCGGTATACAGAAGTAGTGGCTGTGATGTAGAGAGCACCGTAGTCGCTATTCCCCCACGCGAGATTTGCCGGTTGTTCTGGAAGAGTGATTGTGCCCATGTGCTGGCCATTGGCATTCCACACCCATATACCTTTCGGGCCAGTGACGTAGAGGTTACCATCCCTGTCGACCTTGATGCCGTCGGGAACACCGTCGTCATGTTCTCCTGGTTCTGCGCCAAACACCCGACCATTCGCAAGCATGCCATTGGATGTAACGTCGTAAACGCGGATGTTCTCTTGCTCGCTGTCGTCGACGTAAAAATGTTTGCCATCGGGCGAGAAAGCCAGGCCATTGGGTTCGCTCAAGTCCTTGGCGAGAAGCGTCAGTTCCCCTTTCTTATCCAATCGGTAAACGCCCTGAAATGGAAGTTCCTGTTTTTCGCCCCTCGCGAGATCCATATTCGGATCCGTGAAATACAGGGCGTCGTCGGGTCCGACCGTCACATCGTTTGGAGTATTCAATTTCTTACCTTCGTAGCTGTTAGCCAGAATGTTGTATTTTCCTGCAGGGGTGATTTCAACCACGGCGCGCAAAACACTTGAGCAGTCAATCAGGCGGTGCTGCCGGTCAATGGTGTTCCCGTCAGGATCGCCAATCGCGATTACTTCTTCTTTCCTGCCGCTGGGGTATACGCGATAAATTTTGTTGCCCTTCTCGTCGCTGACGTAGAGAAAGCCGCTCGGATCCCACATAGGGCCTTCAGTAAACCTAAATCCGCTGGCAATCGTCTCCAATTTAGTGTCGCGACTTATCAGACTCCAGAATGTAGGATCCTGCGCCTCCAAGGCAAATGTTCGCCGAGCGACCTGCGCTGTGCCGGAAACGCAGACCACCCACAATGTCAGGACAGAAGCCGTAATTAGGAAACTGCGTCTCATTGAACTGGGCTCCTCAGCAAAGGCCGCACCCTTTCCTTTCACCAGGAGGCAATCAGGTTTGGGCCATACGTGCCTTCGCCTCTTTCAAATCAAGGAAAATCCTCGAGATCTGAGTTGCTATTGCTTGACGGCGATCACGGAAACCTCAATACGCGCATTGTTTACCAAAGCCGCCGCCTGAATGGTGGCACGCGCGGGTTTCGGATCAGGCATGATTTCCTTATACACTTTGTTCATCTCCCCAAACTCCTGAATATCTGCCAAATAGACGGTCACGGAGACGATATCGGACATTTCGAATCCCGCGGTTTTTATCACTTTCTGAATATTCTCAAGCGCCGCTTTGGTCTCTGCGCCAATCCCACCGGCTGCCAGTTTGCCGCTCTCATCGGATCCTTCTTGTCCCGCCACATACAGAGTCTTTCCTGCAATGACCCCGTCGCTAAAGGGAAGGCCCTTGCCGCCGCCAAGATTGATGTGCTTATGCTTCTCGGCGTAGCAGTTGGAACTGACGATTAGTCCCAATGCGAACACGATGAATACAGTGAAGGTTCCCCGGACCAGTCGTTGTGGCGTTTTCATTTTTGATGTCCTTTAGCGTGAAATGAATTTTAGGTCTTTCCAGCAAACCGGAAACAATGTACATTCCGCGAATGGATTTGGAAATAGAAACATATCAACCGAAAACGCAATTTTACGAAACTTGCCATGTTCAAAGAGGCAGGTGGTATACCGCTGGTTTTTTGAAAACGATATCGTGTAGGCCGGCAGCCAGATGCGTGGATCTATAGCCCTACAGGGGCTCGGCACTACACCTCCGCGTTCTTTATTTGATCAAAAAGGGGGCGACCATGGGCAAAGCGGCAGGAGAAATGAACCGCAGAGCATTTCTTAGCAAGACAGCGACGGTGATTGCCGGGAGCGCGGCTTTCGGTAGCACTGCGTTGTCCTACGCTCGAATTATCGGCGCGAATGATCGCATCTCCCTCGGCCACATCGGAATCGGAAGCCGCGGGGATGATCTGACCGAGATTGTACGGCGGTTGAAGGATAGCCATAACGTAGATATGACCGCCGTTTGTGATTTGTGGTCAGTGAACCGGGACAAGGCGCGCACGGCGAATGGGAAGTATTACGGCAGGGAGCCGCGAGCGATGCAACATGTGGAAGAACTGATCGCGCTGAAGGATGTGGATGCAGTGTTGATTTCTACGCCCGAGCATTCCCATTCGCCGATCCTGAAGCTGGCAGCCGAGGAGGGCAAAGACGCGTACGTTGAGAAGCCGATGGGTAACGTGCTGGCCGAGGTGAAGGCTGCGCGCGATGCAGTTGTGACCCGCAACTTGATCGTGCAAGTGGGGACGCAGCATCGAAGTGAGCCATATCCCAAAGCGGCTCGTGAGGTAGTGCGAAGTGGTGAACTGGGACAAGTGAGCAAGATCGAGATCGTGTGGAACTATCATGGTCCGCGGTGGCGCGGACGGAAAGAAGTGGCGCAGATCCGCGAGGCAGACACGGATTGGGGGAAATGGCTGATGACCAAACCGCAACGGTCGTTCGATCCGCGCATATACTTTGAATTTCGGTTGTACAAAGAGTTTTCGAGCGGAATTGCCGACCAATGGATGAGCCATGGGATCGACCTGGTGCACTATTTCATGGACGATCGCGTGCCACGGTCAGTTATGGCGCACGGCGGAATATTTGCCTGGCGTGACGGGCGGGAAAATCCGGACACGTTTCAGGCGCTGCTGGAATATCCGAAGGGATTCTTGGTGAGTTACGCGACGAGTTTTGGGAATGATTCGCCGGGATACACTCGCTACATGGGCAAGAAGGCAACGCTCGTTAACATAGGCGGCGAGGGCAGCCCGCGCTACCAGATTGTGGAAGAAAAAGGCAACCACGAGGACAATGGGGAGATCGATAAGCAGCGGGGGGCGAGATACATTCAACTGGCGGGTGACAAGGAGCTGGCGCCGATGGCGATCGATGACATGTCCGTCGAGCACATGGCAAACTGGTTCGAGTGCATTCGTACGCGGCAGCAGCCCATCGCGACCGTGCACGATGGCTTCGGACATTCTGTCGCGTGCATGATGGCGGCGGAATCGTACTGGACGGGCAAGAAACTTTATTGGGATCCAGCGAAAGAAGAGATTTTGGACCGCGCGCCGCAGGCGATGTGAGACTAAATGTTGCTGCGCTTCATCTCGTCCATCAGGTGATCGCATGAGCGCACGCACAGAGCCATGATAGTCAGCGTAGGATTCTGGCAGGGATTGGACGTAAACCCTGAGGCATCCATTACGAAAAGATTCTTGATGTCGTGGGTTTGCTGAAATTGATCGAGCACAGACTTCCTGGGGTCGCTGCCCATGCGGGCGACGCCGGCTTCGTGAACAGCCCAGCGCGGCGCCGAGGGATTCGCGCGAGTGCGTATGTTCTTGGCCCCCGCAGCCTCCAGCATTTCTCCCGCAGATTCAGCGATGTCCTTGATCATGGCTTTCTCATTCTCGCCGTCGGACATGTGAATCTTTAGGACCGGAATACCGTAAACATCCTTCACTTTCTTGTCAATTCCCACAAAGTTGTCCCAGCGGGGTAAGACTTCGCCGAAGCCGGTGAGGCTGAACTCAGCGCGCGGTTCACGAAGCGCCTTCTTATAAGCCTCGCCAAAACCCGGCGCCCCCCAGTTGAAATCGAAGTTGCTGTCGCATTCAAAGCCATAACCGCGAAGGAATTTCTTGAAGGGCGGGTTGCCTTTCATGTTGCGAAAGCGGACGATATAAATCCCCAAGGGCTTGATGGGAGCGCTCAAGGAAGGCGCTGGGGCGAGCTCGGGAAATTCGCCCCTGCCGCCGGCGCTGCGCACGTGGGCCATGAGGTAGTGGCCGAGAACGCCGCTGGAGTTCGCGAGGCCATTGGGATACTGGGAATTTGCCGAGTTTAAAAGGATGCGGGCGGACTCTTGCGATTGCGCGCACAGGATGACGACGCGCGCTTGAATTTCGCGCGGCGCGCGCGTGATGCGGTCGATGTAAAGAACGCCGCGCGCGCGATTGCGGTCCCCATCCATCAGTACTTTGAAGGCCATGGCGTTCGAAATCAAAGTACAATTTCCGGACTTGAGTGCGTCGGCGACGGTGGTGAAAGCGGAATTGAAGTAAGACTTGGTGACGCAGCCGCGTTCGCACGGGCCGCAATAGTGACATGGGCCGCGGCCATTCAATGATTGGGTGAGATTCGCTGAACGCGTGAGCGTCGCGGTACGGCCCATCTTCTGCTTCACGCGATCGCGAAAAACTGATTCTTGACAGTTCAGCGCCATGGGCGGCTGGAACTGGCCATCCGGCAACTCTTCGAGTCCCTCCGCCATCCCGGTGATTCCTACGTACTTTTCCACCAGATCGTAATAGGGAGCTATGTCTTTGTAGCTGATCGGCCAGTCTTCGCCGTAGCCATCGTGAGAGGCGGCCTTGAAGTCCCAGTCGCTGAAACGCAGCGACACGCGGCCCCAGACGTTGGTGCGGCCACCGGTCATGCGCAAACGGCCCAGCCAGTTGAACGGTTTGTCCGCGGGCGTAGTGTAGGGTTCTTCGATGTCGTTTACGAACCAGTCCTGGGTATATTCGTTGCAAACGTCCGCCATCTGCGATTGAATGGGGCGAGTTTTGCGGACAATTTCCGGGGCGAGGTTGCGATACTTCAGTTCGAAAGCTGGAGTGTGCTCGCTGAAATTCGCGCTGGATTGCGGGCGCCCGGCCTCAAGGAGAGCAACTTTCAGCCCAGACTCGGCCAGACGCTTACACGCCCAGCCTCCGGAAGCCCCTGAACCTACCACGATGACGTCGTATTTCTTTGTTGTCGATTCAGCCAAGGGTTCGATACCGCCGAAGACGATGATTGTTTCTTCTAAACAATGTCATGACTTGCGGATGCTAGCAAGCCAAGCAGAGCCAGGTCAATCGAAGAGAATGGAGCGCACTCCGCAGCCGCGGGTCAGTCTTATCCACTTGTCTTTGGAGCCGGCATGCCAGAAATTGTCTCTCATTGATGGCACTTGTGACCATGCAGAGGCTGAGTGTTACCATTGCCGCGAGAATTTGCTGCATGACTCGGACGCCAACCATACGGACTCTGCGAGGCCACTATCGTGACAAAGGATGAACGTTTGCACCTGATCGGGCATAGACAGGCAGTGGGGCGTACGCTTACGCGTCGCGAGATGGTGCAACGAATGCTCGCCGGAATGGCCTTGCCGCTGGTGGCGGCTTCCCACCCCATTCACAGGCTTCTTTCAGATGACGCAATTTTTTCAGGCGCGGATGCACAGATGGCATCCGCGGATTGGAAGCCGTCATTTCTCAACGCGTCCCAGAATGAAGCGCTCGTCGCGCTGTCGGAGATCATCGTGCCCGGGTCAGCCAAGGCTCAAGTGAACCGGTTCATCGATTTGCTGCTCAGCGTAGATACGCCTGCTAACCAGAAGAACTTTTCGGCGAGCATTTCGGTGATGGACGACGAATCGCAGAAGCGCTTCGGGCATCCGTTCGCGGCACTCAGGGGAGACCAACAGAATGAGCTCCTAACCACCGCTTCGAAAGAGGATGTGGGCGACAACGAGGGCAAGGACAACGGTTCAGAGGCGCGAGATTCTGAGGGCAAACACGTGGGAGAAACGCGACCTTCGCTCAACGAACACTTCAACAACCTGAAGGGTTGGATCAGTGGAGCGTATTATTCGTCGGAAACCGGAATGACGGAACTCGGATGGACTGGCGAATACGCATTCGAGAATTATCCATCGTGCCAGCAAGCGGAAGAACATCATTGAGACGGCTAGCCCTTCCGTACTCCTGCGGAGATCTTGTAAATCGCAGCCGCTCCTAACAAGCTAGCTCCAGCCAGGATCTTCCACGCCAAGTCATAACTGTGGTAGCTATCGAAAAGTCTTCCCGCCATCCACGGCGCTGCCCACTGACCGAGCGAGTATCCCATGATGATCAGCGCTAGGATCTTTCCAAGCGCGGCGGTACCGAAGCATTCCGCGGTGACCAGTGGAATCAACATGTAATCGGCACCCATTGCAAACCCAAATGCCAGGGCAAACAACCAGGTGGCAGCTGGCTGGCGCGATATGTAGAGTATTGGAATCGTTAGGCCAATCAACAAATAGAAGAGAGCCATGATGTCTTTCTTCGAGAACCGATCCGCCAAATACCCTACCAGTACCCGGCCACCGAGGCTTGATGCCAGCAGCACTGTTGAGAACCGCGAAGCCGCAGTCGGCGAGTAGCCCTGATCTCTAAGGAATAAAATGAAGTGCTGAATCACTGCGCCGATGGCTCCAACCACCAGCGTGGACCCTGCCAGGATCAGCCAAAAGTTGCGTGTGCGAGCCGCAGTAGCGACTCCGCTTGAAGTGGCAGTGCCGGCGCTGGTGACCTTGTCGTTAGCGAGATCGTTTCTCGAATCGCCATCCGGCAGGAGTCCCATTTCCGCCGGAGTCGAACGCGTAAGCAGGATTCCGACCGGGAGCAGCACAATCAGAATCAACATGCCGACAGTTCCAAGCGCGTGGCGCCACCCGAAGGTGCGGATCAAACGACTAACCAGCAAGGGCGAAACCACTCCGCCAAAACCCAGGCCGAGATAGGCGAAGCCCATCGCACGGCCGCGCTGCCTACCGAACCATTGCGCAATAAGTACTTGATTGGCTATGGGGCCTGCCAGCACGAAGCCCAAGACTTCCGCGATGCAAAGAAGTTCGTATTCCCAGAATCGGGTCATGAAACCCATGAGGAATAGAGAGACGCCGATAAGGCCAGCACCGGCCAGGATGATCGATCGACTGCCGATCCGGTCTATCAGCGCGCCCGCGGCGAAACCAAAAGGCAAGCCGACAATCAGGAATCCTAGAAGAAAGCCCTGGGTCACTTGGGCACGCGTGAAACCGAGTGATTCCACAAACGCGGGATAAAAAACCGGGAACCCGTAAAAGACAATTCCGACAGCGAAGAAAAGATTTAGGAACGCTGCTACGACAACCCACCAGCCATAAAAGATTCGTGTTGATCGATTTTCCTTCATGCAAGAAACGATCTGTTCCCGGAAGACCCGATGGTGCGCTGCCAAGAAATACGAACGCTATTTCTGCTTCAATGTCTCACCCGAATTCCGGACCCAGAATGGCACAGAGTCGTTCAACACGTCCCGGATGAAGATTCGCGCCACGGTACATGCGAGTGAGCGGGCGCGAATAAGTGAATCCAAAAGATTGCAGCAAGCTGCGCGCCATCGTGTTTGATCTCAAACAATCCACGACGACGGTGTCGCGCCCGCAACTTTCCAGGAATGCTTCGAGCAACTGGCGAGCCACTTGAGCGTCTGTTGCCATCCAAGGACCGAGATGATCCGCGTAGCAACCACGCCGCCCGAAGCCGTACCCTTCGACGATATCCGCGTTCCGAATCGCGAAAGTGAAGTCAGGCACTTCCTGATGCAGAGACTCGAGCAACGAACTGCGATCAGCGCCAAAAATATCGCGATCTAGTTCGAAGATTGAGTCCAGGGAATCCGGAGATAGCAATCCAGGTGGACGGGAACGGTGAGTCTTTGTACTTGACGCCGAGGAAGTTCTCAAGGTCCAGCGTTCTATTTCGTACTCGGACATGAAGCCTAATTTTTCGTAGAGTGGCTTCCCTAACGGTGTGGCGTCCAGTTTTATCGTGGAAACCTTGCTGGCATCGAGATGCTCGATTGCTCGTGCAAGAAGCGTCGCTCCCAGGCCCCGCCCGCGAAATTCCGGATCAACCAATACCATGCCGACCCACGCGAAGCGCTCTTCATAGGAAATGGTCGTGGCCGTGCCACAAACTTTTCCGTCGAGTTCGGCAACAAAACAACCACCGGGGCTGGCTGCAAGAAAGCGTCCCCAGTCCTGTACGGTCTGATTCCAGCCGACGATTTCCTTCAGCCGCATTCCGCTGGGAATATCCAGCTTCGTCATCGTGCGCAAGTACATAAGGAGCACGCTCCGGGGTTGAGCATCTGCATTCATTGGGCGCCGAAGGATTCCGCCACGGCGCTCCAATTGTCTTGAAACCACTTGGCCATTTCGTGCACGTTGGCGCCCACCTTCAAACTGAAACGCTCGCCAAGATCCAGAATCCAGGCCAGGAAACCCTCTTGTGGGTGAAAAAGCAGTACATGGAGCGCCTTTTCGGGCTTGCTCCCGATCTTCATCAGGAATTCAGCATCCGAAAGCTGGAACAGGGTATGCATCTGAAAACTAGATGCACCGCGCAGCAAATATTCGGCGGCAATCCTACCCGAATGAATATCGCCCGTGGCGGAAAACGGAAGCAGAGGGGGCGCGGCCGGTTCCTGGAACTGCCTTTGTGCTCGCGAGCGATGGGAAAGGAAGTTCTCGAGGACGGCGAGGTTGCGGTCGCTCAAGTCCGGTCCGCCATACGCTACGCCGGTTTTTCCTTCGAAAGATCGCGAAGGGTCGAACAAACGGTTGGCATAAATCAAGAAATCACTCTGCTCTTGGCCGGGCACCAACGAGTGCAGTGTCTCCAACATTTGGAGCTGGAAAGGGTCCCCAAACAGAGTATTGAAAACCTTCAAACCAACGCAGGTTCTGCCCGGCGCGGCGCACCGGATGAGGCTCGGAACGGTGCGAAGCCACTCGAGGATTTTGACTTCGAGAGCCGCGCGCGAAGAACCCGCGAGCGTAGGACTGAAGTCTTTCTCGATCGGCATGAGGGCGGTGCCATGATGTCTGCTCCAAATTTCTAGAAGACTCCGGGTAGTGAAACTGTATTCCGCGTCTTTCCAGCAATTTTCCTGGGGAGTGGGCAGGTGATATTTTACAGAAGGCACCACCAACATGTTAGATGGCCGGGCGAGGGCTAGACTCTCGGCGAAAAGCTGGCGATATGATTCGAACGTGCCCGACCAGCCGCGTCCGCTCCAGGTAACCGTCCAACCTTTTTCGCCGCTCCGGCCACGGATGCGTTCAAGGTGCATGCGAGTTTCTGGGGTGGCCCATTCGCGCATTGACTGCGCGCCCGAATCGTCCTGAGCGATAACGGTCTTTAGGACCACGAAGCCTAATCCGGACTGGGCGTCTTTTCCCACCTGTGGGCAGGTCATGGAGAGTTGTCCGGAGGCCTTCCCGAACGGATTCTTGATTCTTACGCCACCATAAAAGGTGGAGAGGTCGATGCCAAATGTTTCGAGAACATATGGCTCGAGCGGGCGAGGCAAGGCTTGGTGGAACCGTTCGTAGTCGGACTGGAGTCGCGCCGCAACTTCCCTGTGCAGTTTTGGAGGGCCTTGGAGTCGGACCTTGGGTGGGAGGAATTCGAACATTATCTAAGGTGTTGCCGCTCGGCTGTGCAACTGCCGCTGTGGACTCTAATTTTTAATTTCCTCCAGCGCGTGCAAGGTCGCGCCGATATTTTCAAATTCTGTTTGCGGGAGATCGCATCCCCAGGGGTCATGAGCCGATTCGGGCGCGAGCACGCCCAGATGTACGAGGGTCCACAACATTCTCCGGATGTAACCTTCCATCGGCGGAATGAATAACGCCTGCGAAAGCAGATCCACCCTTCTTGAAAGATCAAGGAACTCTTCGCTCCTCCCCTCGAAATGACTGCGCAGGAGATTGTGCTGCAATCGAACGCATGCGGCACCCATGCCGATGAGAGCGGAGGTTGCTCCGCACATCAAGCTGTAGCCGAGGAAACGGTCCTCGCCAGTGATCAGGATTTTGTCGGGAAACTCTTTACGGAGGAGACTGGCAACGGTTTGATACGTCATCACGCTATCCAAAGTGGCGAGCTTGATTCCTGTGACTTCCGGCAAAGACATGAGGCGTCGGAGAAGATCAACGGAGTAGGAAATACCACCGGCGGCTTCGTACAGATAAAAAGCAATCTGCGGAACGCGAAGGGCAGCGAGCCTTTCGTGGTGCATGAGGATCATATTCTCGGATTTTCCGAAAAACGCGGGAGGATGAACCAGGAAAGCGTCGGCACCATCCTGCAGCGCGGATTCGGCCATCACCACCGAGGAATCAATATACGCGGAAGCCTCGTGGACGTCGGAGGCAACACACCCCACACCAGCGATAATGACCTTGTCCGAGCCTAGCCCCATTCGCCAGCTTCGCAGAACCGCGGTTCGCTGCTCGCGGGTGAGGCGCAGCCCGCGTCCGGTATGTGCCCAGACGGCCACTCCAGCGATGGGTTGAGCAGCCATGTATGCCACATAGCGCTCCTGAGCACTCGCGTCGATCTGTCCATCGGCACGGAATGGGACGGGTACCGCGGGAATCAACCCACGGTCAATCCGTGACCCAAATTCAGCCGCAGCATTCATGGCCGCAACTCTTCAAGGCGTAAACGATATTGCGCTACCTTTTCTTCATCCACGACGTATCCCATCCCCGGGCCGCCTGGCACGCGGATCGAACCCTGCTCGGCCAATGTAATCTGCGGGGAGATAATATCATCCACGTACCAGCGCGCCGAAGCCTCGATATCGGTGGGAAACGCGAAATTTGAAAGCGTTGCCAAGTGCAGTCCCTGGGCGGACGCTATACCGAGTTCGGGCATGGTTCCCATCCAGCAGGGAATACCGGCGGATTGCGCGAGGTCATGTGCGCGACGTGAAGCGAAAAGACCGCCCATCCGCTGCACCTTTATATTCAGGATGCGCCCGCTCCGCAGACGAATGATTTCCTCGATGGCGGCTAAGCTATCCGCGGATTCGTCCAAACACAACGGCGTGCGCAGCAGCCGCTGCAACTCCGCGTGCTCGGCAATGGCTTCACGCGCCAACGGCTGCTCGATCATCATCAATTGGAAACGGTCTAGTTCGCGAAAGACGGAAATATCATCCAGCGTGTACGACGCGTTAGCATCGACCATCAAAGGGATGCCCCCGAATCGTTGTCGCAACGTATGGACTAGTTCGACATCGTGCCCCGGAGCAATCTTGATTTTGATCCGCCGATAGCCTTCACTTAGAAACTTCTGGACGCGATCGGAGAGGTCTGCGATGGTGGGCATGAGTCCAATCGCCGCGCCGCTTTCTACCGGGCGACTGCTGCCACCTAGTATTTGACACAGGGGCTTCGAATCCACGTTCGCGAGCAGGTCGCAAACCGCCCCTTCCAGCCCGGCTTTGGCAAATGACTCGCCTTCGAATTCGTTGAGCCACGCGGAAAGCCGACTCAGGTCAAATTCGGGATGTTCAAGAAAGGCCGGCACAAGGCGCTGGCGTACAAACTCCCAAGTACTCTCCGGAGTATCGTTGGAATAGAAAGCCCCAGGCATGGGCGCGGCCTCGCCCCATCCGATGCCTGCGTCGGTATTGATCTCGATGAGGATAGCGTCTCTGGCGGCAACCTCGCCATTCGAGATGCGGAATGGTTCACACATCGAGATACGAACCCAATGAAGGCGAATCAGTTGGCAGCGCATGTCATGTGTGTGGAGAGCTACAATCGTGGACTCTTCGGCCAGATCAATTCATTCGCGCTATTTTAGACGTCGAAGGTCCAGGTGAAGTGTTCTCCGGACCACCAAAGGGCAAATAGAAACACAAACATCAGTCCACAATTTATGCCTCTTGACAGACGAAAGTAAACTATATAAGAAGAAATCAAACGAAACTACCAAACTTGCTTGAATGATGAAGCATGTAACCCTGCCCTGGAGGAATTCATGAGTGGAATGGGCCGCAGAGAATGGCTGGAAAGCATGGGGATATTTGTCGTGGCCGGGGCACTTCGGGCGCCAGCCCACAGCGCCCAAGTCACGACTCCCAAGGGCCCAGACAAGATTAGGCTGGATCTTTCCGACTTCCAGCCGAAAAGCATGCTGCATGTCCCAGAAACCAAAGTTCCCCGCTCACGTTATCCTGTGATTGACATTCACACCCACCTCTCGAGCAGAGCGAAGTCGGTAAACGGAGTCGGGATCGGCGACAAGATGAACTTCCATGCCACCCCGAAAACTCTTTTGCCGGTCATGGACAGGAAGAACATCCGTATCATGGTGAACCTCACGGGCGGTTCGGGAAAGGGATTGGACGACGCTGTTCGAGAATTTGACCAGGCGCATCCGGACCGGTTCTTGACGTTCACGGAACCGACGTGGGAGCACACGAATCAGCCCGGGTATAGCAAGGCGCAGGCCGATGAACTTGTCCGTGCCCGCAAGGCAGGCGCCCACGGGCTAAAAGTGCTGAAGACCCTGGGGCTCTTCTTAAGGGAGAATGTTTCCGCAGGGCGGCTCGTCAAGATTGACGATCCGCGGTTCGATCCGATGTGGGAGACCTGTGGGTCGCTCGACATTCCAGTGGCAATTCACGTTTCCGATCCGGAAGCCTTCTTTCTCCCCACGGATCGCTTCAACGAGCGATTTGAGGAATTGAACAATCATCCGAATTGGTCGTTCCATGGACGTGACTTTCCGAGCAGCGCCGAACTCCTGGAAGCACGCAATCGTGTTTTCGCCCGGCACCCAAAGACTCAGTTCATTGTGCTGCATGTGGGGAACGACGCCGAGAATCTTCCATACGTCAGCGAATGCATGGATCGCTTCCCGAATATGACGGTGGAACTGGCCGCCAGAATCGGAGAGCTTGGCCGGCAGCCGCGCATGTCCCGCAAATTCTTCGATAAGTATCAGGATCGAATTATTTTTGGCACGGATGCATCTCCAAATGGAACAGACACTCCCCAGCAGATTTTTGGCGACGAATTGTACGAAATTTACTATCGGTTCCTGGAAACCGAAGACGAATATTTCAATTATGCACCGGCGCCGGTACCTCCTCAAGGACGCTGGCAGATTTATGGTATTGGCTTACCGGACGCTATTCTCAAGAAGGTTTACTATGAAAATGCTGCTCGCCTGCTGAGGGTGAAAATGTAACCGCGGTCATCTTGCGAGTTCCACGATTGACTCCGTTCATAGCGAAACGGCTGCACCAATGCCGGGAGAGAAGGCAGCTATTGATCGCCCGTCTGAATCGTCCCTCGGGCAAAACGAATGTTACCCCGCCCGGTTCCGGGCGCCGCTGAAGCAGATCCCACCTTGTGCTTTCCCTAAGAACGGTTGCCCTTTCTCACCGGCTATTCCTGCTGACCGGAGAGGTTAGATGAGAGAGATTTCGCTTGACAATTGAAAGACATGTGGTAAAAGATCGCGTTCGTAATGGTTCGCAATAAATCGAAAATGCGTGTGATAACTGATGGAACAAGGGCCAACTGAACAACAGCCGGACACTCGGGGGATTGTGCTCCGCGGACTTCGACAGATTCTTTCCGTAACGTTGCGAACTACAGCTTCTCCGCGGAGTGTGGCAACAGCTGCGGCACCGTGGTCAACATTGCCAGACGGAACCAACCTGGAGTTTCGTGGAGAGTTCCTTAACCCGCTGAATCACCCCAACTGTCTCTTTGCCAAGAGTGGTCCTCAAAGCGGTAACAACTCGTCCATCCTGGGCACGCCGCAATTTGGAGTTGAGACCGCGGCGCGTGGCCAGCGACAGATTCAGCTGGCCTTGAAATTTTGTTTTGACGCTGGCAGAGATATGTTATGAACCTTTCTTTTAGTTTCGTTTTGCGCTGTCAAGCTTACAGTCCGCAATTCTTTGGAGGTCCAAGATGGCCATTTGTCGCGCTGATTCCCGCATTCGTCGCTGGAGCTTCTTTCTCACCGTGGTTTTCCTCGTTCATCAGGCTGCGCTGGGACAGGGCAGTTACACAGCGCAAGTGCGCGGCACGGTCACGGACCCTGCCCACGCCGTGGTGAACAATGCCAAAGTCACAGCGACCAATGAGTCCACCAATATTTCGACCACTGCGACTACCAACACTAGTGGAGAGTATGTCATGAATGGGTTGCACCCCGCGAGCTACACCATCAAGGTGGAGATGCCTGGCTTCCGCGACGAAGTGCGGACAGGGTTGGTGCTGGCGGTGAGCCAACAGGCCACGCTGGATTTCGTGCTAAACGTGTCGGCGACCAGGGAAAGCGTCACCGTGACTGAGACCACGCCGCTGCTGGATACGGGAAGCTCATCGCTGGGCACGGATGTTACGAACGAGTTCGTCAGCCGGATGCCACTGCAGGGCCGGGACGCCACGCAACTGGTGTATCTGTCCGCCGGAGTAACCAAGCTGAACAACGCGGATGCCTATCCAAATGGAACTGACTTTTCTTCCAACGGGCAGCGCTATGGCTCGGCGGAAATCCGTCTGGATGGAGGTCTGGCGACCGGTCCCGAACAGGGGGAGGGAGCAACTAACAATCTAAGTTACATGCCGTCGACCGAGGTGATCCAGGAATTTAAGGTGCAGAACAACAGCTTCGCGGCGGAGTATGGCAGCAACGGCGGGACAGTGGTGAATGTTCTGATGAAGTCGGGGACCAACAAGTTTCACGGGAGTGCCTGGTGGTTCGGACAACGGCCTTGGCTGAACGCCAACAACTTCTTCGCCGCACGGAACGGAATACCGAGGACCGGGCCGACACACGATCAATACGGATTTTCCCTGGGCGGTCCTATCTTCAAGGGGAAGACTTTCTTTCTGGTTGATTTGGAGAGACAGAGGAACATCTCGAAGAACCTGATCAGCGCGAGAGTTCCGACTGCACTGGAGCGGCAAGGCGACTTCACCCAGACACTGACGCAGGATACCAACGGGAATACCGTGCCCGTGCAACTGTTCAACCCCTTCAATGTCGACTCGAATCCAGCGAGTCCAACTTACGGCGACCGGCAGCCTTTTCCGGTTGATCCAACCACCGGTAGCACGGAGGTAATTCCCCAGTCCCTGATGAGCCCGGTCTGGAATGAGCTGAACACTAAGAATGCGTATCCCCTGCCTACAGGCCCGATCGACAACTCGGGCAATAATTTCAATCAGGCGATCACCGAAACCTCGCCCTCAACCCAATTTGACGTCAAACTAGATCACCAACTCACGAACAATGCCCATTTGATGGGCCGGTATAGCCAGAACAGTTCTCATGACAAGACTCCGGGTTTGTTCCAGGATGGGTCGACGACGCAACTGACTACGCGCAACGTCGGCCTGGAGCACGCCTGGACACTGCGTCCGAACCTGCTTTTGACCAGCCGGTTTGGATTGGATCGGTACTTTCAGAACGAACAGCCGCAAGCGATCGATCCCGCACAGTTCGGGTTTCAGTCGATTCTGACGCAAGCCAACAACATCGTGAGAATGACTGAGGTTAACGTGGACAATTACGCGTCGCTGAATGGTGGCCCGAACGGTGGCCAGTGTTGCATTACTACCATCAATGGGCACACCCAGTACGTCTACTCCTCATCCCTGAATTGGGTCAAAGGAAACCACGTGCTGAAATTTGGCGGGGAGCAGCGGCTTTTCTTTAACAATTTCTTTCAACCCGACGACGCGACCGGGCTGTTTCATTTTTCCGGGTCCACAACGGCGGCCAATGCCCTTTTTGACCCTTTGAGCCAGGATGGAGACGCGATGGCTGCGTTGGAACTGGGATGGCCGAGCGACGGCCACATCAACATCAAGCCGGAGGTGCTGGAGAAATCCAAGGAGACCGCATTCTACGCACAGGATGACTGGAAAGTGACCTCCAGGCTGACGCTGAGTCTGGGATTGCGCTACGAGTGGAGCGTGCCCTACACGGAGCGCTTCAACCGCATCCAGTTCAGCAATTTCACGGGAAACAGCGGGGTTACGGTGGATCTGACACCGCCCTCGAGCGGGATCGTGGATAACAATGGAAACCCCGTTGACTTGAGCAGCCTGGGGCTGGGACCGAGGCAGTTGCTGGGAACCACGGTGTTCCCGAGCTCGAGCAATCGGCATGTTCCCATCGACCGCAACAATTTTGGACCGCGGTTGGGCTTTGCTTACCAGGTCGCGAAGGACACGGTTCTCCGCGGTGGCGCGGGGCTCTTCTACGGGCTTTCGTCGGCTACCAACTTCCAGTATCCGGGAACGGCGTTCCAGGACTCGGCGAGCTTCCACATCTCGCTGGACGGTGGCGTAACCCTTGCCCCGGGCTGGGCACTCAACAACGTATTTCCCACGCTGCCTCCCAACACGCTTCCACAGGCCCAAGGAACCAAGTACGGCCCGTTGGCCGAGTGGGGGCTGGGGAACGGCAACGATCTGGCGACCAGTTCGGATCGCAACCCGGAGATTTATCAGTGGAACCTTGGGTTGCAACACCTGTTGCCCGCCGGGATTGTCATCTCCGCCGACTATTCAGCGAATCGCAGCACGCACTTGCCCTGGGGAGGAGCGACGCGAAACCGCGATTCGCTGCCGACCGCGGCGCGGAGCCTGTGTGATTCGACCTGCCAGTCTTCGCTGGTGCCGAATCCATTTCAGGCGATGTTTACCGGCCCGAACGCGGTTTTCAACCAGCCTGATTCCATCTACAACAACCCGACGATTCCGCTAGGCAATCTGTTGCGGCGTTTTCCCCAATTCGATGGGGACTTTGAGGGGCTGCCCCTGCTGGCGGCGAGTTCCTGGTACAACGGGCTGCTGGTGCGGTTCCAGAAACGCCCCAGCCACGGGTTGAGTTTTGAAGGGAACTACACGTGGTCGAAGGCGACTGATTACTCGTCCTATGGGGCGAACAGCTTCATCTTCTTCGAAGGGTCAGGGCTGGGAAATCCCCAGGACATCAATAACCTGAAAGCGGAACACTCGATTGGGGCCAATGACACGCCGCAGCGGTTTGTGCTGGCGGCGGTGTATGACCTGCCGTTCGGGCGGAACCGATGGATGGGGGGGAGCATGAACCGGATCCTGGACGCGATCGTGGGCGGCTGGTCCCTGAATGGTCTCTTGACCCTGCAATCCGGGCAACCCGTGCCCTTCGCCTTGGCCAATTCCCAGATTGCCGATGGCCAACAGCGGCCAAACATCACCTGTTCGAATCTCGGGACCGGGCTCAGCCTGCATGACGTGGCTTTCTCGACCGACCCGAACGCAAGCTACTACAACGGCGATTGCTTCGGTATTCCTGACGACCAGGTGCCGGGCAATGCTCCGCGGTTTTCCGCCAATGCGCGTGGGCAAGGAATCAAGAATATTGACATGGGGTTCTTTAAGGACTTCACGGTGCGAGAGGGAATGAAACTGGAGCTGCGAGCCGAGTTCTTTAATATCACCAACACGGTTCGTTTCCGGACACCCGATTCGTTCCTGGGAGACACCGATTTCGGCAAAGTCACCCGGCAGGTGAGCAGCTCCCAGGCAGGCGGGCCGCGCACCGGCCAGCTTGCGATAAGGTTCGAATTCTGACGGCCGGTGTCTTGCTTTTTACACAATCAAAGTTACGTCACCGTTTGGCTTTGTTTTGCCCTCGGCAAGCCAATTCTAGCTGACACTAAAAGGCTTCCTTGGCTTTGTTTCGTAAAATCCTATTTCTCCGTAGGTTGTCCTTTCCGCCGCGCCTGCAACCTCTCTAGCTCCGCAAGGGCGTGGTTCAGTTGCCGGTTGACCATGGCTTCATATCGCGTTTTTTCTTCCAGTCCTTCGGAGGTCAAAAACAAATGATCCGTCATGGCATCCAGTTGACTACTGCTCGATGGTTCAGCACCAGGTTCTTCGGCATAGGCTAGCTTCGACTGTTGCACGTCGTCAGCGTGTTCGGCAACGGCTCGGGCAATCTGGCCGGCTTCATGACGAATCACGCGACGTAACCGCCAGGACCAGACCGCGATGATCTCGACACAATTGTTCTCGTGCCAACCTACCGGCACATAATCTCTAAAAACATTCATATAGTATTGGTGGTACTCGCCCTGATTCTCTTGTCCAGCCGGAACCAGAAGATACTTCGAGTAAAATCCGTGCTTAATGGCATTCTGGGAAACTTTCTTCTTCCCCGCGGACGTTTTTGGTCCGGTGGAATTCCGGGAATTCCGTCGGTTGGCTGCAATTTTTCTGAGAGAAGCGGATGGCTTTCCGCGGGCGTCCGCGGTAGTGTCATGCCGCAATTCCGTGGGTTCTCCTCCCTGGCTGCTAGTTTCCGGTTCACCAGGCGCGCCGGGGTCCGCAGTGGACGATGCTGGTGGTTGTGGTTTGCCTTGCTCCTCATCACTATTCATGGTCTTCTCCATTTTCCTCTGGTGAATTGAGTTCCCGTGCATCCGACGTCGTACACTTAGCTCTCTCTGCATCATTGCTGATCTTCGCCTCTTCTTGGCACACACTGCAGGCGGAAGGAATGGTCCGGAATTCTGCTGGCGTTGGTGGCGGCGCCAACGTCTGACGCAAGAAGCATGATTCCTTGGTGAGGGCGGCTATCAGACGATTGAGTCCGGTAAAGGTAAGGCCGGAAGAATGTTTGTGCCTCCGTCCCCACCGGTATCCACGTCGAACTGCAAAATCGGTTACTCGGTCGAGTACAACAAAATAAGCCGGGCCGGGCGCCGGGATTTCAGTCTCGGCCTCGGCCTCGGGTTCAGGTTCAGGGATCGGAATAGGACAAGGCTTGCTTGAAGGTATAACTTCCGCAGGGAGATGGGCCGGGCGGGACGCCAGGATTCCATTTTCGATTAGGGGCTGCTCAGGAGGGGGAATAGAATAATGGACGCTGCAGGGTTCTGTAACTACAAATATAACTCGCGACCTACCTGCTTGAGCAGAACTTAGACTTGTTGCCAGGAGTTTAAGTTTGGCATTTATCTCGTTAGCGATTGATCTGAAGGTTCGATCGGCTTGCCTGGCACGGTAAATTGAGGAATCGGGTTTTCGTAACTCGCGAAACGCTTCGCCATGCCGCTGGTGTAAGTAAGCGTAGATTTGTCCGATTTCGCGTATTTGCCGTTCCGAAAGATAGCGCCGCCTATAGTTTGCTGGCATGCAGATGTCCTCCTGTTAGTTGCTGGGTTCTACCTTGGGCCCGCTGGATAAAAGATAAGATCTTAGTGCTGATAGGTAGGACTACTGCGCCGCAGCAGGACGAGTTGAAAAACGGGGGGTCGAGTTTCCGCTGGCAAACAGCTGAGCGGAAAGCCTTTAGAGAGGACAAACTGATTAACAAGAACAGATCAGGAATGGGAAGAATGTAGTGAATACGAACATTGTTCGAGTGATGATGGTGCGCGAAAGCTCTAACTGACAAGCTGCCTCCAATGGCCGCTCCCCCGGTAGTAGGAAGTAAGTTACCTACGACTATAAGGTGAGAGTAATCAGCCTTGGGCGCAGCGTAATCGCTGCTCCTCCTTTCTTCGACCGCGAGTGAACATTAGACATATTTTTCCCTATTTTGATTTAATACAATAGATGCAGGATGATTAATAACGATTCAGCACCGGCGACTTGGTCTTGTTCCGTTGGCCGTGACCCAAGTACTTATCCCAACTACTAATCCACAGTCGGTTGCTGAGAATGTTAAGTCCGGTGTGCCCGGGACTTACGAGCAATCGATCAATCCTGAGCCAGCCTTAAATGGTTGGTAGACTTCGGTCGTTTATGTTCTAGTGGCGCGATCGATTGGGAAGAGTAATGAGCACAATAAAGGTCGGGGGAAGATGCGGTGCGATCTACGCTCCCGAAGTGTGTCCGTCAGCGACTTGACTTTGTCAGTACTAGAAGCATCCCGACAAAGCTTCGAGCTGCCTCACTCGCCAAATTGTGGTAGATTCCCCCCTTCCGCCATGATCACTACGAAGCTCTTTCCAGATCGCCTACTCAGAGTGCCGATCTCTGTCAGGGCTTGGCAGAACCGGCTTTCTTGACGTAGTGACGCCGATCAAAGACCACTCGGACTCCTCCGCTGACAATCGTGTGCAGATGTGGCGTCGGCGCACCCAATGGTGAAATGACCGAAGATCCAGTTGATGTGCAAAAACGAAGTACGGTTGGTCAACGCGGAACTCTGATTCTGCGAAAAGGTCCGAAAGATGCGATAGTCAAAAGTTGAAGATTCCACTTGCATCGAGGTAACAGCCACTGCAGTAACGTCAAGAGGCGGCACCCCAGGAGTTGGTATAAGGAAGGGGTGGTCATCACCGTGACGGTAAAAGCTCAGGCCCACCTCGCGTCCCAGCACGAACTGGAAGCGACCGCTGCGGGTCGCAATTCCGGCTCGCCATGGGATCAGGCCACCTCAAAAACTGCAGAACCGTCTGCCAACGGGTCGTCAAACGAAGGTGTTGGACAAATTGTCATTAATTTCTTCGGCAGATACTCAACGCTGAAGCCACCAATTCCCTTGAGCATTACCGCTTTGCCAGGAACCGCCAATTTGTTTTTCGGCTGTCCGCTTCAGCATGTCTTCAAAAGTCTTGCCGTTGAAGCCTTCCATCGCGGCGTTCCACGTACCTGAAACATTCCTGCCCTGAATTCGGGCTGACCAGGTACCTTGCCAGCCGCCCGCTGACTTCCGCGCTGACCAGGTGCCCTCCAGAACAATTTGATTGCTTTCATTGAAAAGCGTCCAGGAACCATTAGGGCTGTTTCTGGTGGAAGGCAAAACCTGCGCATACCAACGTCCTCGCAGGTACGAATTTGGCCCTGTTGTGGCGATCCAACTTCCTTGAAGCACAGGAGGAACTTGCTGGGCAATAACACAGAAAGCAAGCAGTAAAATCACAGCCAAGATCCACTTTTTCATTGCAGCACTCGGGCCAAAACCAACCATTCCGCTTTATTGCAGGACTGGCGTTGCGTTCGTGGCGACACAGACCCAGTTCCCGCCTTTGTAGATCCATGTATCAACAAAGCGCTCCCGTCGGACGTAAGGCTTTCCCGCTTCGACTCCCTTGGCTCGAAATACTCCGGTTGAGATTGCAGTATTTCCGAATACGTGCACGCTCATCGATTCCGGGGCAATTTGCTGCTCTTGGGAGTTGGATTTCTTCACGCTCGCCAGGAAGTCTGTTTTGGTTTGCTGGGTGCCGTCATCGTTAATCAGCACAATCTGATCGTCGAGGATTCGGTCTAGAGCCCGCTTGTCCCCGAGTTTATAGGCCTGGTTCCAGGCCTTCTCCAGGGCAATAATTTTCGATTGCACAACACTCTCGTCATCGTTCTGCGCCGAAACAATTAACGCCGTCGCGAATACCAACACAATGATCAACTTGATGAATCTCACAGTTGTGCACCCCCATTTTTGCGCAGTATATGGCTATCGGCTCTTGTTGCTGCGAGCAAGCCGATTTGAGCCAAACCTAAGTAACCAGTGAATGACCGCTAATGGCCCGGTTGACTGGTTGACTGCTGCACAGAAACGCCTACAACTCACTCCCGCACAAGGCGAGATCCCGCTAGAGAACACGCCCATGTTGTACCGTCCTTGTACCGCGAGTTTTGACACGGGAAGCCGGAAAACTGGGTGTGTATCGTGTGTGTATTGCGAATTTTGACTCAAAACTCTCGAACAAGGTGATCTGCGATGTGAGTGAATCTCACGCGAGAGGAACCCGTCCGACTATCTGGCTTCATAGATGCCGAGTAAGAAATTACGATGGACTAAGGATCCTCTTACGCGACCAGCAGGATTTTCCCCGCGGCACCCTTTTCCGCTGCTGCGTGCGCCTTGTTCGCGTCTTTCAGTGCGAAACG
>Ga0207693_10000121_pt1 | contig 69495 bp, 64 predicted proteins | sample LARL81metaG_FD_184347 | JGI IMG/M metagenome (GOLD analysis project Ga0207693, IMG submission 184347) | Corn, switchgrass and miscanthus rhizosphere microbial communities from Kellogg Biological Station, Michigan, USA - LAR L8-1 metaG... | ecosystem: Host-associated > Plants > Roots >...
TCCAACCCCGGTTGAGACGGCTGCTTCCCACGTGGTAGCATCCATAGTTTTGGCAGGGGATGTTGGGTTGGCCTTCCTGTCCTTATCCTCTTCATGGGCCGTTTCCTTCCCACGCCTGCCGAAGGGAGCCCAACGTGAAAGTCTATTCAGGAACAAACATCAGGAATGTCGCAATGGTGGGACACGGGCATGCGGGCAAGACCACGCTCGTTTCCGCCATGCTGTACACCGCAGGAGCTACACAGCGGCTGGGACGCGTCGACGACGGGTCCGCCACCACCGACCACGACGAGGAAGAAATCGCCCGCAAGATGTCGATTTCCATGGGTGCCGCGGTCGTCGAGTGGGGCACGAGCAAAATCAATATCCTCGACACGCCCGGATTCAACATGTTCGTGCATGAGGCCAAGATGGTGCTGCCCGTAGTGGACGCGGCGATCGTCGTGGTCGATGGCGTGGCCGGAGTGGAGGTCGTCACCCAGCGCGTGTGGAATTATTGCGAAGAATATAAGACGCCTCGGTTGATCGTGGTGAACCGCATGGACCGCGACCGCGCCAACGCCGAACGCGTGCTGGAATCGTTGATGAATGCTTTTGGCCGCGACGTGATTCCTATCGAGCTGCCCATCGGCAGCGAAAAGAGCCTGAGCGGCGTCATCGATTTGGTGCGCATGAAGGCCTACACCTACGAGTTGGGCGGGAACGGCAAGGGGAAAGAGACTGAGATCCCGGCTAATCTGAAAGAGCAGGCGCAGGAAGCGCACGAGCGGCTCGTCGAATTGGTCGCCGAGGGCGACGACAAACTGATGGAGAAGTTCTTCGAGGCTGGGACGCTCGGGGAAGAAGACCTGGTTCCGGCGCTGCACAACGCCATTCGCGAAGACAAGATTTTTCCCGTCATCTTCAGTTCGGGCCTGGGTAACATCGGCGCTGACCGGATCATGGATTTCATTGTCGACTACACGCCGGCGCCTTCGGAGCATGAGTGGGTGCAGGGTGAGTCCGCGGGAAATGGGGACGCCCCCAAACGGCATGAGTCGGACACAGAGCCGGTTTCGCTCTACGTATTTCGGACCGTTTCAGATGCGTTTGCCGGACGCATCTCGTACTTCAAAGTTTTCTCGGGCGTGCTGAAGAATGATGCGGTGCTGCAGAACTACAGCCGGAATGGGCAGGAGAAATTCGCGCACATCCAGGCGATGCAGGGGAAAACCGGCATTCCTGTGCCGGAGTTGCATGCTGGCGACATTGGCGCGGTCGCCAAGCTGAAAGACACGTTGACCGGCGATACCCTGGGCGACAAGTCGGCGCCCATACAGTATCCGCGTGTGAAGTTGCCCGAGCCCGCGATCACATTTGCTATTGAGCCCAAGAGCCGCGCTGATGAAGACAAGTTGGGGCCGGGCATCCACAAGCTGATGGAAGAAGATGGCATGCTGCGTTTCTTCCGCGATCCGCAGACCAAGGAATTTCTCATTGCCGGTACCGGCCAGCAGCACATCGAAGTCATCGTCTCGAAGCTGAAGAAGCGTTATCACACCGAAGTCGTGCTGAAGGCGCCGAAGGTGCCGTACCGCGAGACCATCCGCGGCAAGGCCGACGTGCAGGGACGCCACAAAAAACAGACTGGTGGCCACGGGCAGTACGGAGATTGCAAGATACGCATGGAGCCGCTGCCGCGCGGCGGCGAGTTCGAGTTCGTCAACGACATTTTCGGCGGCGCAATTCCGAAGAACTATATTCCGCCGGTGGAAAAGGGAATCCGCGACGCCGCCGCGCGCGGCTATCTCGCCGGATTCCCCGTGGTGGATTTCCGCGTCGTCCTCTATGACGGGTCTTATCACGATGTGGATTCCAATGATTTGTCGTTCCAGATGGCGGGCCGCATTGCCTTCAAGAAAGCGATGGAGGTGGCCAAGCCCACACTGCTCGAGCCCATCATGGCCGTAGAGATTACCGTGCCCGACGACTTCGCCGGATCGATCATGGGCGACCTCAATAGCCGCCGCGGCCGCATTCAGGGCATGGACAACAAGGGCGGCAACACGGTCGTGAAAGCAGAAGTGCCCATGTCGGAGATGCTGACTTATGGCGTCGAGCTGACGTCAATGACCCAAGGCCGCGGCAGCTTCAACATGGAAATGCATCACTACGACGTCGTGCCGGGGCAATTGCAGGAGAAGATCATTGAAAAGGCCAAGGCCGAGCGCGGAGAGGTGAAGGAAGAAGAAGAGTAGGGACGCCTTGAAACGCTGCGCCAGGCATCGACGGTGAAAGAAACTTCTTGACCGGGGTGGGTGGGCACAATAGGGATCCTTCGACCGCGGATGACCGCCTTTCGGGCGCTCATGCTTCGCTCAGGATGACATGGGGAAAGCGAGGGTTGTGATGAAGGCAATGATTTTTTGTGTCTGCTTTGTACTCATCTTTCTTTTTGCGTCGGTGTCGCTGGGACATGCCGCCGATACCCAAACCTTTCCCACTTCCGCCGGGCCGGTGAAGATCACGCCGTTGAACCATGCCAGCACGTTGATCGAAGCGGGTGGCAAGACGATCTATCTCGATCCTGCCAAGCCTGCCAAACTCGCCGGGCTTCCTAAGGCTGACCTCATTCTGATCACCGATATTCACGGCGATCACATGGATCCCGATTCGATCAAGGAAATCAGCAAGAGCGACACGGAAATCATCTCTTCGCCGGCAGTTGCCCAGACGGTCACCGCCGCCAAGCCCATCGCGAATGGGGAGGCGAAGAACTGGCAGAGCTGGACGATCGAGGCAATTCCCGCCTACAACCTTAAACGCGGCCCTGCGCCGGGCAAATTTTTTCACGACAAGGGGCGCGGCAACGGATACGTCCTCACCTACGGCGGCAAACGGTTTTATTTTTCAGGCGACACCGAAGGCGTGCCCGAGATGCGCGCGCTGAAGAACATCGACGTCGCGTTTGTCTGCATGAATCTGCCCTACACGATGCCGCCGGAAGAGGCCGCGGAGGCCGTAAAGGCCTTCCATCCGAAGATTGTGATTCCGTATCACTATCGGGGATCGGACCTCGCGGTGTTCCAGAAGGGACTTGAAGGGACTGGCATTGAGGTGCGCCTGCTCGAGTGGTATCCGAAGTAGGCGGTGCCATTTGTTCCCCTGATCCTCCGATTTGTGAATGGACTGTCATCCTGAGCGAAGCGAAGGACCCGTGTAGTTGCCGGCGAGTGCATAGGTCCTTCGCTTCGGTCAGGATGACAGGTGGCACGCATAGAACTTTTCCTACGCTTTGAAAATATCTTCCACCGGCTTGCGAAATATTTTCGCAATCTTGAAGGCCAACGGCAGGCTGGGGTCGTACTTCTCCGTTTCAATCGCATTCACGGTTTGACGCGAGACGCCGAGCTTGTCGGCGAGGTCGGCCTGAGTCCAGTTCAGTTGGCCGCGCAGGTCGCGGACGCTGTTCTTCACTGGTATCTCCTCTTCGCGATATACAAACCTAATTTCCACAAAATAATCAGCAGAGGAGCAACCCAACTCACATCAAAGCGGGGCAGGCCGGCGTTCTGCTGAAACGCCCAGGTCAGCGTGATGAAGCAGGTAGCCAGGAAACTGAAAGCCACGGCTTCCAGCTGAATGCGGCGCTGCAATTCGTCGAGCCCGCGAAACATCCGCATGAAGGCCCACAGAGCCAGAGCCGACGGGATGATCGGCAGAAAAGCGATCACGTAACCGAGCGGCGTGTGCTGGTGGCCACGCAACAGCGTGACGGAAAGCGGAACCATTACGGTATAGCCGGCCATTGCCGCGCCGAATTCCTTCAGATATCGCTTGCCGTTGGCGTCCACAGCAACCTCCAAGTCAAGCATGCTTGACATGTTTCAATGTAAAGCAACCTTGACACCTCGTCAAGCGAAATTTATGGTCAGTGCAATTGGCTGCGGCAGCCGTCTTTAGTTCCCCTGGGGAGTGTGACGCATCGCGAATTGCGCGTCTTCGCATTTCGTTCTACCATCCGAAGCAATGGCTACTGCGGAAAACAAACCGGGTCCAGACCGCGACCGGCTGGTATCAGCGGCGCCGGTCGGCGACGATTCCTCGTTTGAACTGAAACTGCGGCCGCAGCGGCTGGCCGAGTTCATCGGGCAAAAAAAGGTCAAAGAGAATCTGGCGGTGGCGATCGAAGCCGCGCGTTCACGCAGCGAGGCCATGGACCACGTGCTGCTTTACGGGCCTCCGGGACTGGGCAAGACCACGCTGGCCAACATTATTGCCAACGAACTGGGGGTACATTTTCAGCCAACCGCGGCGCCGCTTCTGCAAATCAAGGGCGACCTGACTGCGATCATCACCAATATGCAGGACAAGCAGGTGCTCTTCATCGATGAGATTCATCGCCTGCAGCCCGTGCTGGAAGAGTTGCTCTATTCGGCGCTAGAGGACTACAAGCTCGACATCATCATCGGCCAGGGGCCGTCGGCGCGCACACATACGCTCGAGGTGAAGCCCTTTACGTTTGTGGGCGCAACGACGCGCGCGGGATTAATTTCCTCGCCGCTGCGTTCGCGCTTCGGGATCGTGCTGCGGCTCGAGTTTTATGCTCCCGAAGATTTGCAGGTGATTGTGGAGCGATCCGCGGAAATTCTCGGTGTAGAAATCGACGATGCCGGCGCGAAAGAGATTGCCGCGCGTTCTCGCGGCACACCCAGAATCGCGAACCGCCTTCTGCGCCGGGTGCGCGACTACGCCCAGGTGCGGGGCGCCGGCAAGATCGACGAGCCCACAGCTAAGGCGGCGCTCGAAATGCTGGAAGTCGATCTCTATGGCTTCGACGAGGTCGACCGGCGCCTGCTACTGACGATCATCGAAAAGTACCAGGGCGGCCCGGTTGGCGTGAACACGCTGGCCGCTGTGCTTGCCGAAGAGCCAGACGCCATCGAAGAGATCTACGAGCCCTTCCTGATGCAGGCAGGCTTCCTGAACCGCACCCCCCGGGGACGCGTCGCCACACAGTTGGCCTATGAATACTTCAAAATTACGCCGACTCGCCGGCAGAGTTCGCTCTTCTAGGTGATGCCTTGCGCGGGAAGCGACTGATTGCACGGCGGTTGCTCCCTGCCGGAAGATCCACGCAGGACGGTTCAGCGTTGCCGAATCCTATCGCTATCCGGTAGAATCTAATGATTCGAATCGAGGTTAGGACCCCGCAGGGGCAACACTATTATGAAAGCAGCTATCCATCCCGCTTACAACGAAGTGCGCGTGCATTGCGCGTGCGGCAACGTATTTATGACCCGTTCGACCCACAAGGGTGACATCGGCGTTGAAATTTGCTCGAACTGCCATCCGTTCTTCACCGGCAAACAGAAGCTCATGGACACCGCCGGGCGCGTCGAGCGCTTCCGCCGCAAGTACGCCAAGGCCGAGCCGGCGAAGAAGTAACTTCTTCCCCGCGGATTGCGCGGATCAACGCGGATTGAGCAAGAAATCGAGCCCTCGCCCTGGCGGGGGCTTTGATTTGCATCGTCGCATAAAATAGGGCTAGTCGAGTTTCCTCCATGTCCTCCGTGTCCTCTGTGGTGAAAGGTTCTTGACGATGCGTAAGTTCTGGGACAACTCGGGCAACGGTACGAATGGCACAAGTCAGAACGAGATCGTGTCCCTGAAACCCGTCCCCCCTATCCTGCGGATCGGCACCGTTACCATTTCCCCCGCCACGGTCCTCGCTCCCATGGCCGGCGTCACCGACACCGTTTTCCGCCGCTTCATCCGCAACCTGGGTGGATGCGGACTGATCATGACCGAGTTCACCTCGGCCGATGGCGTCCTGCGCAAGAAAGACCAGAAGGCCAAGCGCTATCTCCATTTCTACGAAGACGAGCACCCGATCTCCGCGCAGCTTTTCGGAAGCGATCCGCAGGTCATGGCCGAAGCCGCCCGCATGGTCGAAGGCCTGGGCTTCGATCTGGTCGATCTCAACCTCGGCTGCCCCGCGAAAAAAGTCGTCAAGTGCAATGGAGGCTCCGGGCTGCTGCGCGATCTCCCGGCGATCGGCAAGATTTTCGAAGCCGTCCGCGCCGCGGTGAAAATTCCCTTCACGGTAAAATTCCGCGCCGGATGGAACGACGAAGAAATCGTCTGCGTCGAACTGGCGCGCATGGCCGAAGATTGCGGACTCGCCGCTGTCGCCCTGCACGCCCGGACCCGGGAGATGGGCTACAGCGGCCAGGCCCGCTGGGAGTGGATCGCCGCCATTAAAGACGCCGTGAAGATCCCGGTGATCGGCAACGGCGACATCCGCAGCCCCGAAGACGCCTGCGCGATGGTCACGCAGACCGGCTGCGATGCGGTGATGATCGGCCGCTCTGCCCCCTCGAACCCGTGGATCTTCCGCCAAATCGAACAGTACTGCGCTGCAATGAATGCCGAAGGGAACGGGCAGAGGAGATCCGAACGAGAAGGGCACAACGGCCAGGAAGAGCGGGAACGGGAAGGGCACGGCTTCAGCCGTGCCGTAAGTGCGACTTTTATGGATCGGGCTTTGGCCGATGAGGGCCGCTTTCCTTCGCAGGTTCCCCCAGAGGCTAAAGCCCAAGACTTTCATAGTTCAAAGGGCACGGCTGAAGCCGTGCCCTTCCCGTCCGTCCTCCTGCCGAAAACGGGATTGGGAAGGAAGCTCTATGAAGAGCCTTCAGAAGCCGACCGCTACCAAATGATCCGCACCTACTTCCAGATGCTGATCGAAGAAGAACTTCCCGACGCCGTCGGCAAGATGAAGCAATTCGCCAGCTGGTTCACCCACGGTGTCCCCGGCGGTGCACACCTGCGAAAGGAAATCTACGAATCGAAGGCCGCACCAGAAGTCCTGACCCGCGTGGAAGACTTCTTCGAAGCCAGACTCGCAGGCGCGAGCGCCCTCGCCCGTACATAAAAACCCGTCGGACCTGTCATCCTGAGCGAAGGAGCGCAATCCGCTTTTTTGAATCGCGTTCCGCAGTCGAAGGATCCCTACTCCCTCAACAGCTGCTGCGATTCGAAGTCACGATGCGATCGCCCAGAAATTCCCGCCGATCGTGCGGAATTACAACTTCCTTTTCCCGCCCTCTGGCGCAGCCTTCTTCACGTCAACCGGACCGCCGTCGTCTTGCATGCTCCAGCTTCCGACTAGCTTGTCTTCAGCCATGTGCAGGGAAATGGTGCCGGGTCCGCCGGCATCGAACTCGATCGTGACGGTGTCGCCCCGGTGAGTACCACCAGTGATTGTGAAATCGCCGTGGGAGGAGTGGATTGCGCCGGAGAGTGCGCCTTCCTTCTCAGTCAGATCGAGGGTTACTGAGATAACCTCTTCCGCTTTATTCTTCGCGGTTCCGTCGTACCGGCCCGTTACGCCTGACTTGGCAGACCCGCTCTGGCCTTGTTGCGCCAGAGTGATACAACTGATTGCAAGCACCATACACATAGCGAGCAGCGGGCCAGTTACCAACATTCGGCGAAAATTAACAAATCTTGCTTGCGGCATGTGATTCACACTCCCTTCGCGACCATTTTGCCAAGCTCGTCCCTTTCTAGATACGCCCACGGCGTCTTCGCATCGTGCGTGAACACCGTCAGCCACTTCTCCGGGATCGACTCAGCATAATACTGCTTCTTGCTCTCGATCGTTTGCAGAGGATACAGATCGAACCCCATTCCCCAGGTCAGGTCGGCGTGTGCGGTCGTCGGAATCAGATCGGAGATGTAACAAGCCGCCTGCCCTTGGCTCTGCACCATCACCGCCTGCATATGCGCCGTGTGTCCGGGATAAGTTTTCATCGAGATGCCCGGCAGAATTTCTTCACCGCCCTTGAGCAGCGTCATCTGTCCGCTCTCGACCAGTGGATCGTAATTTTCGGAGATGAAGCTGATGGTGTCGCGCTCGCTGGGATGCCGCGCATACTGCCACTCCCCCTCGGGCGCAAAATACTTCGCGCGCGGAAATGTGGCCACGACCCCGCCCTTCTCATCGCGAACCGTATTCCATCCGCAATGATCAAAGTGCAGGTGCGAGTTGATGACAATGTCGATATCTGCGGGCGCGATCCCGGCGGCCGCGAGATTATCAAGCAGTTGCGCCGGCTGCCCGTAAAACTTGGCCATCCGTGGTGAGAGCTTGTTGCCCATCCCGGTCTCGACCAGCACAGTCTGTTTGCCGGTGCGGATGAGCAGAGAGTTGAGCCCGGTCGTGACGTAGTTCTTGTCATCAGATGCGATCTTGCGCGACCACATCACCTTGGGCACGACGCCAAAAAACGCTCCCCCATCCAGGGGATAGGTTCCGTCGGAAAAAACGCTGAGCTCAAAGTCACCAAGCTGACGCTTATGCATAAAGCCAGTGTGCCACATCGACTTCATGAGCCGCGGATTTGCACGGATCTAGCTCGCGGAATCGCCCCCTCGGAAATCCGCGGCAATCCGTGAGATCCGTGGCCAAGAAGTTATTAGAAATCCACAGCTACTTCCTCCAAACTTGTGACATCTGACCTTGCCTCACGATTTCAAGTGATGCATGATAGGGCCCGGCGTCGCTGCAGCTGAATTAAGGCTGGCGACTCCAAGTGCTTTGTTTTCAAGATTTTGATCTCTAAACCCTTGGGGCTCAAGATTTTGCAGACACATTTTGTAAAAGCCGCGCCAGTTGCGGGTTTCAGAGGCGTGGGGGAGGGGGGTGGGGGTACTAATCAGTAAACTTCCCGCTTTTGAAACTCATTTTTCTCGAATTTGCAAAGAATTTCGGTGAAATTCTCGCTTTTGTTAACGCTTCGATCTTCCTGCATCTCCTGGCATAAAAGCTGGACCACAGAGGACACAGAGACCACGGAGAAATTTCTGTGTCCTCTGTGGTTGAATGGTTTGCTTTAGCCTTTCGCCCATGCAGCGGCCCGCAGGCGTGATCGTCATTTCGATTCTCTTCTTCGCAGCCGCGATCTATCTCTGGGCAATTGGTATGGTGAAGCTGCTTGCACCCGATGCGATCACGCTGATGAGTGGTGCGCAACTCATGTATGGACTGGAACTCGCTGGTCCCTACATGGCGCTGCTCGTCGGCAGCGCTTGGGCTCTGGTTGCGTGGGGATTATTTCGCCTGCACAATTGGGCGCGATGGGCGGCGATGCTGGTGATGATCGTTGGAGTCGCGTGGCTGGTGCCGAAGATCTCGATGGCGGAGTTGGGCGCACCTGTGTTCTGGTACGGACTGCAGATAGCCTTGCGCGCCGCGGCCGCGTGGTATCTCGCGCAAGCGCCCGCGGTGATCGACAGCTTCGCAGCCAAGTCCTGACCGAGTCGCTGTCCCCGATTTACACCGATCAACGCAGATAGTTCTCCAAGGATTTATCCGTGACGATCCGCGAGATCCGTGGCGTTTTATTCTTCGTGCAGTTCCCGGATCCAGATGTTGCGGTAGCGCAGCGGATCGCCGTGATCCTGCAATTGGAGTGGTCCTTTGTCGGGACCTGGCTTGTATGGCGGGCGCTCGCCGTGTGCGGTTGGTCCGGTGAGTTCTACGTTATCTTGCACGAGCACTCCATTGTGCAGAATGGTTACACGCGCCGGACGAAGTAATTTGTTGCCGCTGAATCGCGGGCCGTGAAAGATGATGTCGTATGTCTGCCACTGCGCTGGAGGACGCGAAGCATTCACCAGCGGCGGATATTGTCCGTACACCGCAGACGCCTGGCCATCTGCGTACGTCTTGTTCTCATACGAGTCGAGCACCTGAATCTCGTAGAGTCCCATCAGGAAGACGCCGCTGTTGCCGCGTTCCTGGCTCTCTCCCTTGCCCGGTGATGGCTCGGCAAACTCCACGTGCAGTTGGCAGTCACCAAACGAATCTCGTGTGGATATGTTGCCGGTCTTGGCCACGACTTCCATGTAGCCGTTCCCGACCTTCCATGGCGCGGGCTTTCCGTCTTTGTCGACCCACTTCGACAGGTCCTTGCCATCAAAGAGCACGACAGCGTCTGACGGAGCGCGTCCGGGTGTTTCCTGCGTGCTCGCGGTTCCGGGATCGACGATCGGAGGTAAGGGGCGATTGAGATCGTGGATTTTCCATTTCATAGGGCTTTGAGCCAGAGAAAACTGAGAGAGAAAAAGAGTTGAGATCAATAGCAGTGAATGTTTTCGCATCAGAGGCGCCTCGGACCGGAGAACATCATAAACCTTTGCCACGGATCTTCACGGATTGCCCGGATAATTCTTTCCAGACTTATCCGCGAAGATCCGTGAAATCCGTGGCCCGGTTTTACCGCTTTGCTTTTGCTGGTTCTTTCTCTCCTACGCGCTTGCTGACCGCGAATGTCATCTTGCCGGCCTTTTTATCGGCGTCGACGATGACGTGATCGCCGTGCAGGATTTCGCCGTCGAGAATCTTGAGCGCGAGCGGATCCTGCACCAGCTTCTGGATGGAGCGCTTCAACGGACGCGCGCCGAAGTTCGGGTCGTAACCTTGCGTGAACAGAAGTTCCTTGGCGGCGTCCGTCAGCTCGAGCGAAATCTTGCGGTCGGCAAGCAGGCGGCGAACATCTTCCAGGCGCAAGTCGATGATTCGGACGAGCTGTTCCTTGCCGAGCGGACGGAAAACAATGACGTCGTCGACGCGGTTCAGAAACTCGGGCTTGAAATGCGTATGCAGCGCACTCATGACCTGTTCACTGGCCTTGTCGAATTCCTCCGGAGTGCGTACATGGTCCGACTGCAAATAGCTGGAGCCGATGTTCGACGTCATGATGAGGATGGTGTTCTTGAAGTCGACGACACGCCCCTTGCCGTCGGTCAGTCGACCATCGTCCATGATCTGCAGAAGGATGTTGAACACATCGGGATGCGCCTTCTCGATTTCGTCGAAGAGTACAACCGCGTAGGGACGCCGACGAACCTGCTCAGTGAGCTGTCCGCCCTCTTCGTAACCGACGTAGCCCGGAGGCGCGCCGATGAGGCGAGCGACGGAATGTTTCTCCATGTACTCGGACATGTCGATGCGCAGTAGCGCGTGCTCGTCGTCGAAGAGAAATTCGGCGAGAGCGCGGGCGAGCTCGGTTTTGCCAACGCCGGTTGGGCCGAGGAAGATGAAGGAGCCGATCGGCCGCTTGGGATCGCTGAGTCCTGCGCGAGAACGGCGAATTGCATTCGCGACTCGCTCTAACGCAGTGTCCTGGCCGACGACTCGTTGGCGCAGGCGTTCTTCCATGGTGACCAGCTTCTTGACTTCGCCTTCGAGCATCTTGGAAACGGGAATTCCGGTCCACTTGGAGACGATGCGCGCGACGTCTTCTTCGTCGACTTCTTCTTTGAGCATGCGCTTGCCACCCTGGTTCTCCATTTGCTTGCTGAGTTTTGCGAGTTCCTGTTCAGCCTGCGGAATGAGTCCATAGCGAATCTCGGCGACGCGCTCGTTGTTGCCTTTGCGTAACTCGGCCTGCTCTTCGACCCTGAGCTTTTCAATCTGCTCTTTGAGCGCGCGAACGCGGGCAATGAGGTCCTTCTCTTTCTTCCAGTTGGCCTTGAGCGTGTTGGACTTCTCGCGGATCTCGGCAAGTTCCTTTTCGATGACCGCGAGACGCTCGCGGGAGTTTGCATCGTCTTCCTTCTTAAGAGCTTGCTTTTCGATCTCAAGCTGCGTCGCTTTGCGATCGAGCTGATCGATGTCGGTGGGCAAGGAATCGATTTGGATGCGCAGCGAGGAAGCGGCTTCGTCGATCAGATCGATGGCCTTGTCGGGCAGAAAGCGATCGGAGATGTAGCGGTGCGAGAGCGTAGCCGCAGCGACGATGGCTGAGTCTTTAATCCGCACGCCGTGATGCACTTCGTATTTCTCTTTCAGGCCGCGAAGGATCGAGATGGTGTCTTCGACATTAGGCTCGCCGACAAAGACGATCTGGAAGCGGCGTTCGAGGGCCGTGTCTTTTTCGATGTACTTGCGGTATTCATTCAGCGTGGTGGCACCGACGGCGCGCAGCTCTCCGCGGGCGAGCGCGGGCTTGAGCATGTTGGAGGCGTCGATGGCGCCCTCCGCGGCTCCTGCGCCAACCAGCGTGTGCAGTTCGTCGATGAAGAGGATGATCTGGCCTTGCGAGTCTTCGATTTCCTTGAGGACGGCTTTGAGACGATCTTCGAATTCGCCGCGATATTTTGCGCCGGCTAGCATTGCGCCGAGGTCGAGGCCAACTACGCGCTTGTTCTTCAGAACTTCAGGAACGTCGCCGGAAATGATCCGCTGGGCGAGGCCTTCGACGATGGCAGTCTTACCGACTCCGGGCTCGCCGATGAGCACGGGATTGTTCTTGGTGCGGCGTGACAGAACTTGCACCACGCGGCGGATTTCTTCGTCGCGTCCAATGACGGGATCGAGCTTGCCGCGGCGAGCCTGCTCGGTAAGGTCCCGCGCGTATTTGTCCAAGGCCTGGAACTTCGCCTCGGGATTCTGGTCGGTTACTTTTTGCGAGCCGCGTACGACGGCGAGCGCTTTCAGGATTGCGTCGTTGGTAGCGCCGTGGGCTGCGAGGATCTGTTGTCCTGGATCGCGCTTGAGCTGGGTCATGGCCAGCAAGAGGTGCTCGGTCGAGACGTATTCGTCCTTGAAATTGGAAGCTTCTTTAAAGGCCTGCTCCAGCAGCTTGTTGACTTCGTTGGAGAGCGTGGCTTGGGCTGATTCTCCGGAAACCTTGGGGAGCTTTTCGATCTCTTTGTAGACCTCGGCCAAAACAGCTTGCGGGCCGATGCCGATCTTTTCGAGCACCGGCGGGACGATGCCTTCCTTGTCTTCTAGTAATGCGGCGAGCAGGTGGAGCGGGCGCAGTTCGGGATTGCCGTGCTCGGAAGCGAGCTGATTGGCTCGCTGGACGGCTTCCTGCGCTTTGACTGTGAATTTGTCCCAACGGATTGGCATGGGGAACCTCTACTTTCTTTTTGTCATTCTGAGCCAGGCGAGAGACGAATGCAATTTGCTGGCGGGAGTTGCATAGGTCCTTCGCTTCGCTCAGGATGACAAACTATTTAGTTGCAAAAGAAACGGGAGGCGGTCACCTCTGCCGCCTCCCGCTGACCTAAGGGGCTAAAGCCCTGCATTCTTGCGTTCTGGATCGCGGCGCTGAAGCGCCGCTCTTCCACAATTACGCGGCTTTGCTGGGGCCTTTGCTTTCCAGGGTCTTCTCGGTGCCGATGTTGACCTTGATCTGCTTCGGCTTGGCTTCGGCCTTTTTGGGCAGGGTAATCTTCAGTACGCCTTTGTCGTAATTCGCCGAAACGTTCTCGGTGTCTACGGTCGTGGGCAGAGTGAAGGTGCGGGTGAAGGAACCGTACTGGCGCTCCACGCGGCGGTAGTTCTCTTCTTTCTCTTCCTTTTCGATCTTGCGCTCGCCGTGCACGGTGAGGGTGTTGTTCTCCACGCGAACGTCGATGTCTTTCTCGTCGATTCCGGGCACTTCGATCTTCAAGGAGACCTTGTGCTCATCTTCGTAGACGTCGACGGCGGGGGCGAAGCTCGATGTGGTCAGAGCCTCATCCTGGCCTGCACCGCTGTAGGAATCGCGGAATACGCGGTTGATGCGGTCCTGTAGGGTGGCAAACTCACGGAATGGCTCCCAACGGGTTAATACGGTCATGACTGAATCCTCCTTCAGAATTTGGTGGTTCGAGATTGGTTCAAGAATTTCGCGATCCGCCCCGGAGACTGCCACGGGGCTGCGATCACTTCATTAGACGCATACTTAGCGTAAAAGAAGCATAAAAGTTGAGTGTGTTATTGTCAATTACTAAAATATGCTTCTTTTCATCAATTTACGGAGGCAATCATGCACTTTAGGTAGGCTGTTTCGGGGATGTTGAGGCGCACCGGGTGGTCTTTAGATTGGCCACGAACCTCGATCAGGCGGAGGGTGCGGTGGGCGTCAATTGCAGCGCTGCCGAGCATTTCGAGGAAATCTGACTGGCCGACATGGTAGGAACAGGAGCAGGTGACGAGGATGCCGCCGGGGCGAAGCATCTTGAGGGCTCGGAGATTGAGCTCTTTGTAGCCGCGGAGGGCGGTATCGAGGTCGCGCTTGCTCTTGGCGAACGCAGGTGGGTCGAGAACGATGGTGTCGTAATGACGGTCGGAGGCGGAGTAGTCCTTGAGGAAGTCGAAGGCATTGGCCTCGATCCATTCGATCTCTCTTCCTTTCAAGAGTGATTGATTCAGCGTTGCGTTCTGGTCGGCTACTTCGAGGGCGGGACGGGAACTGTCGACGCCCGTGACCTGAGAACAATGCGGTGCGAGATGGAGAGCGAAGCCTCCTTGATAACAGAAGACGTCGAGCGCTTCTCCGCGGGCGTACTGGGCGGCGGCGGCGTAGTTCTCGCGCTGGTCGAGGAAGGCCCCCGTCTTCTGGCCCTGGAAAGCGTCGTAATGAAAGTGGACGCCGTTCATGGTGAAAGTCGTGGCGGTTTGGCTGCCGAGTAAGAGGCCGGAAGCGCGCGCGGGAAGAGTTTCCAGTTCACGTACGCGTGGGTCCACGCGCTCGATGATTGAAACGGGCTTGAGAGAACTACTCAATTGAGAGATGACGGTCTCGCGCGAAAGGTTGGTGTCCATGGACTGGGTGAGAATTTGGAGAGAGAGGATGTCGCAGTAGCGATCGACGATGAGTCCGGGGAGGAAGTCGGCTTCGCTGAAGATCAGGCGGTAGGCGTCGGTGTCGCGGACCAAGGACTCGCGATAGGCGATGGCGGCCGCGATGCGCTGGCGGAGGAGGGCGGGGAAATCGGTGACTTGGTCGTTCGAGATCATGCGGACGGCGATTTGGGAAGAGCTGGAGTAGAGGGCTGTGCCCATGGGCTTGCCGCGATGATCGGTGACTCGGACTACGGCGCCGGGGTCGACGTTGTCGGCGGAGACGATGTCGGAGCGGTAGACCCAGACGTGTCCGGCCTTCAGACGAGTGGCGCCGCGGGGGGAGATTTTGACCAACGGGACGCTTTCGGGGGCTTTGGGCATGCAGCCATCTTAAACGCTGGGGTTCGAGTCTCTGCCGGCAGGGTCGAGCTGGGCTCGACGACCGGGCCAATGGAGCCCGGTCCTACGCAAACAAAACACACAATCAAAGCCTGGACAGCCGATGGCGGCTGTCCCCACACGAACATCGCGACGACTAGGAAGTCTTGCGCAGGAGGAAGATCATCTGCTCGGCCGTATTGTCGAGAGGAGTTTTGGCGAAGCAGCCGTATTCTACGATTGGCTCCAGGCCTGCGAGCCGGAACAAAGCGCGCAGGTGCGGGTAGGTGTAGTAGCAGAGACGAAAGGGCTCGGTTTCTTCCTGGATCAGTTTGCCTGACTCGTATGTGCGGAAGATAAAGGTGAAGCTGAAAATCTGATTAATCTTGTCGATGGAATCTTTGCGAAAGAAGCGGCGGACGAGTTTGGTGGGATCGGACGATGGGGACCATTCCATCTCGGGGATTTCTTCTCCGATCTTGGTCCAGATCATTTCGAATTTCGGGTAGAAGACGTCGAAGGCCAGAGTTCCCTGGTCGGTGAGGTGGGCTGCGGCGGTTTTGAGCGCTGCGACTTGATCCTCAACGGTGAACATGTGCTGCATGGGGCGGAAGGGGATCATCACCAGGGGAAACGTTCGATTGAGGCGGAAGGTGCGCATGTCGCTTTCTTCCACGGTGACGCGCTGACGGACTTCCTGGGGCTCGCGGGCGAGATTTTCTTTGAGCACGTCGAGCATGGGGAGGGAGTTGTCGACTCCGCAGATTTCGAGGCCTTTGCGGGCGATGGGAAGCAGGACGCGTCCGGTGCCGCAGGCGATTTCGAGAACTGGGCCGCGGGATTGGGTAGCGAGATCGAGGTAGAAAGGGAGGTCGAGTAAATCTTGTTTTGCGGCGTAGGCACCGTCGTAGTACTTGGCGATGACGCGATATGTTTCGACTGGGGACATCAGGCTTTCTCCTGAGAGGGGTGGAGAAATCCTAAATCAATTGCGTTGGACGTGGTGCAGGCAGGGTCCAGCTGCGCTCGACGACTGGGCCAATGGGCCCGGTCCTACTCAAACAAAGTACAAGTAAAACCCGGCAGCGGATGGCGGCTGTCCCGACATAAACCCATCCCACATAACCGAACCCGCACATTGAAGGGGGAATTGTTAGCTGGCGGCTTGTTCGGTGGGGGCTACGGGCGACTGCGGCTTGGTGTGCGAGCCGGAGGCGGCTTCGTGACGGGCCAGGTCGAGATCGAATCGGAGGGAATCCAGGGCGACCATGGGGAGCTCGGTGCCGAAGTTGTCGAGTTCGTCTTCGCTCCATCCGCCGTTAAGGCGCATGGCGCCGGTGATGTCCTCGGGGAAGGCCTGGCGGTAATCGCCTTCGCGGATAAGGATGTCGCCAATGAGGCGTCCGGTGTGGACGTCGTAAACGCGGCGGCTGGACTGTCCGCGAGCGGTGGTCAGGCAGAGGAATACTTCGCCGATGTCGCCGAACTCGGAGCGGTAGTACCAGGCTTGGGGAGCATCGATCTTGGGATGATGGCGTTTGGGGCGTGTGGTCGACGGCTTCACGTCGGCAAGTTCGTCGGCGGCATTGAAATAGAGGATGCGCTGGCAGGAGTCGCAGACAATGGTTTGCTGGCCGGATCGAACTTCATTGTAGGTCTGCGGCCGAAGCATGACACGGCAGGCCATGCATTTCTGATCGCGGACTTCGGAAAGGCCGCTGCCGCGGAATTTGGAGACGCGCTCATAATGGCGGAGCAGGTCTTCGTTGACGCTGGTGCGAATCTGATCGCGCTTGGCGCGCCATTCGGTCAGGAGCTTCTCGTCTTTGGCGGTTAGCTGGCGGGCTTCTTCCTTTTCTTTTTCAATCTCGGCGGTTTCGGCTTTGAGTTCGGCCTGCGCGGCTTTGACTTCCTTGTCGCGGGCGTCGGCGTTGACCATCAGCTCGAGAATCTTGTCTTCGTTAGCAGCGATTTCTTTCTCCGCGAACTGAATTTCGTGGAGAAGCGCCTTGTACTGCTCATTGGTCTTTACGTCGAGAGATTGGTCGCGGTACTTGGAAATCTTGCCCCGGAGATCGTTAATGGCGGTGTCGTACTTGCGGCGGGCGGCTTCGTCAGCCTTGACGGCCGTCTGGGCCTTTTCCAGCTGAGCCTTCGTGCCGGCCAGCTTCTGCTCGATGACGGCGACGCGTTTGGGGAATTCGGCGACCTCGTCCTGCAAGCGGCGGATTTCCTTATCGGTGTCTTGCAGTTTCAGCAGGTTTTCTATGTCGGGAAGCATTGATTATCTGTTGATTCTAACACGCGGGAAGCCTGATTTCGGGGCTTCGGACGAGAGGGGTTGGAGGCGGTTTAGTAACGAGAAATCAGTTCAGCCCCTGCAGGAGGTAGAGTTCCGAGAGCTGGCGAAGGGTGTTGTAGGCATAGGACCGGCCGTTGGGCGTGGCGACAATGCGGGTGATGCCGAAGCCGCCGGTTGGGTCACGCATTTCCAGGGTTCTGACCAGTTGGCGGTCTCCGGTGTCGACGCGAAGGCGGTAGATGGTGGCGACCAGACCGTTGACGTTGACGATCAGGACTGACTGTCCGTCGTCGGTAATTTGGATGATTCTTTCCTGAGGCTGCATTCCCTTGATCTCGCGGCCTTGTGAACCGCCGTCCACCGGAACGAGATCGGGAGCAGGGTTATCGCCGCGCACGATCAGGAATTTTCCATCCGGAGTGACCGTTCCGCGCGTACCTTCGGGCGTGAGTGGTTGGAGTTTGGACGAAGCAGGGTCGAACACAAAGAAGCGGACCTGGCGCCCGGGTTCGTTGGCGAGCAGAATCACGCGGCGACTATCTGCTGCCAGCCCCAAGGGCACAACGTTCTCCACACCTGTCGGCTTGAGTTCAACGGCTTCGCCTGCGCCCGTGGGAATAAGAAAAGGACGAGGTGGGGCGGTGGGGGTATAGTCGAGCACCCATTTCTGGTCCGGCGACAGGGCCACCGAATAGCCTTCGCCGAGGCGTACGGCAGAGGAACCATCGGTTTTGCGCAGAAAAATGGTGCCCAGCGACCCGCCGCCTTTGCCGCCTTCGTGAAACAGGACTTGCTTGCCATCGGGAGATATGGCAACCAACACAGCGCGATCGAGCCATGTCAGTTCCCGGTCGGGAGAGTTTGGCGAATCGGTGAAGAAGATTTTCCGCTCGCGATCGTCGATTGCGATCACAGCCGTACCATCGGCGGAGACATCGTGTAGCGTCAAGTCACCCGGTGCAGCGGCGAGGAGACGAAATTCACCGGACATATTCACGGCCATCAGGCGGCGTGCGATCGTGGTGACCGTGGGATCTGCGGTGAACCAGATCTCGTCGTCCTTCGGCGACCAGGCCAGTCCATAGAGGCTGGAGAAGTTGCCGAAGGATTTGGTGGTGCCGGTTCCATCGGAGTGGATGATGGTGACCGAGCCGCGGTCATCGCCCCGCTGGGGATGCTGGCAAAACGCGATCCGCTTGCCATCCCGCGAGATGCGGGGGTGGCTGATCCAATTGGGGGCCAAGACCTTGTAGACAACTTTACCGGCGGGATACTCGATCCGGTTCTCTTTGTCGACACTGCGGACGACCAACAGGTTCGATCCGTCGGGGGACCAGTCGGACCACTCGACATTCTCGAGAATTTCACGCGGGGCGGTTCCGCCCGTGAGAGGCGTGCGTCCTAAGGTGCCCAGCGTTCCGAAGAATCCTTGCAGCGGAGTCGGCTTCAGGGCAACAGCGATTTCTCCTTGCGACGAGATTCCGAGGAGATCAACCTGACTCAAGCCCACGGGGCGGGATTCGATGCTGTCCTGGCGGGTGGAGAAAAGTTCCGGAGGGCTGCCGCCCCAGGCCGCACTGTAAAGAATGGTGCGATTGTCGGGGGCAAAGCGGGCGCTCAGCACCGTTCCTTTGCGAAAGGTCAGCTGGTGATAGGTGACTTCGGAAGATTTTCTTGTCCTGTGGCCGAGAAGGTAGCCCAATCCGATCCCGAGCGCCACGAGCAGAGCCACGATCGGGAGCTGAAACCGACGCACACTCTGGATCGCGGTGGGTTTCGCGACCATACCCGCAGCGGAGCCGGAGTGTTGGGAGAGCGCCTCAAGATCGAAGGCGAGATCGCGGGCGGACTGAAAGCGCTGTTCCGGATTCTTCTCGAGGCAATGACGAGCGATGCGTTCCAGCGCCGGGGAGATGTTGCGATTCAACTGTGTCAGCTCGGGAGGATCTTCTTTCAGGATTGCCGTCATGGTTTCGGCGGCGGTATCGCGGCTGAAGGCGCGCTGACCGCTCAGCATTTCGAAGAAGATGGCTCCGAAGGCGAAGATGTCAGATCGATGATCGACGCCCAAGCCGCGTATCTGCTCGGGCGACATGTAGCCTGCGGTGCCCAGCACTTGTCCGGCTTCGGTGAGTGCAACGTCGACCGAGGTGAGGGTTTGCGCGGCGTTTTGCTCTGAGCTGGCGCGGGCAATCTTGGCGAGACCGAAGTCGAGAATCTTTACGCGTCCATCTTTCGTCAGGAAGATGTTTTCGGGCTTCAGGTCGCGGTGGACGATGCCCTTGTCGTGGGCAGCGGCCAGGCCTTCGGCAATCTGAATCGCGATCTCTGTGGCCTTGCGCGTGGATAGGACACCACCGCGCAAGCGCTCCCGCAGCGTCTCGCCCTCCAGTAACTCGCAAACCATGTACGGCGAGCCATCGTGCGTTCCGATATCATGCACGGCGAGAATGTTGGGATGATTGAGGGCGGCGACGGAACGGGCTTCCTGCTCGAAGCGGCGCAGGCGGTCGGCATCGGCGGCAAATGAAGAGGGGAGAACCTTGACGGCGACGATGCGGTCGAGGCGGGAGTCGCGGGCCCGATAGACCTCGCCCATACCGCCAGCGCCGAGCGGTGCAAGGATTTCGTAAGGGCCGAGTTTCGTGCCGCTGGTGAGCGCCATTGGTGCGCGGCCATTATAGCGGAGGCGGGTGTGCCACCGTGATCTACGCGGACCCTAGCGCGCTGGAGGCTGGCGAGGTGTACACTCTTTCGTTCACCCGTTGTGGTTCTGCAGTTACTTCTTCCGTGAGGTCGCTTCGTGAAAAGACAGACTCCTTTCTGGTTTTCCTGTGCCCTGTTCATAGTAGCCTTCAGCGTTTCAACAGTAATAGTGGGTGCCCAGACGACTCCGACCCAACCGCTGACCATTGAAACTCTGTATCAGCCCGGAGGGTTGGGCGGACGCGGTCCGGAGACGACTGAGTGGAGTCCGGACGGAAGCAAGCTTACGTTTGTGCAGCGCGATGAAAAAGGAGAGAAGGGCGAGTTGTGGTATGTGAATGCGGCGACGGGTGAGAAGAGCGTTCTGGTCAGCTCGGCCAAGCTCGCATCGCTCGATCCCGACGTGAATAAGGTGAAGAACGAGCGGGAGAAGGAACGGCTGACGCGGTATCACGTGGCGGCGTATTTGTGGGCACCGGATTCGAAGCATCTCATTTTTGATTCGCAGGGACAGTTGTGGCATTACGATCTGGAAACGCAGACAGCGGTGCAGTTCACATCGGCGTCCGATCCCAGCGGCGATCCCAAGTTTTCGCCTGACGGAAACCACCTGGCCTACACGCGCAAACACAACTTGTATGTCCGTCCCGTTAACGGCAAGGAAGAGAAGGCGCTGACAAAGGACACCGGCGAGAACCTGTTTAACGGGGACATTGATTGGGTCTACGCGGAAGAGTTGGGCGTGCGCAGTAACTACTTCTGGTCGCCCGACAGCAAAGAAATCGTATTCCTGCACATGGACGAGACCAAGGTGCCGATTTATCCGATTACCGACTGGATGACTACGCACCCGACTGTCGATAACGAGAAGTATCCCAAGGTGGGGGATCCGAACCCGGTGGTGAAGCTGGGCGTGGCGGACGCGGACAAGGGCAAAGTGCGATGGATTTCGCTGACCAGCGACGAAGAATCGTACATCCCGCGATTTGGGTGGGTGCGCGATGGAGTGATCTGGGCTGAAGTCTTGAACCGCACGGAAGACAAGATGGACCTGTACTTCGTAGACGCGAAATCGGGCAAGTCGCGGATTGTCCTGACTGAGACGACTCCGGGAGCGTGGATTGACTTCGAGCACGTGGAAGTTAAGTTTTTGAAATCCAGTGGGCAGTTTCTATGGCCGAGTTGGCGCGACGGGAACATGCACATTTACCTGTACAGCTTTGACAAACAGAATCCGATGGGCGCAGACGCAAAGCTAGAGCGGCAACTGACGAAGGGTGATTTCGAAGTGATGGGGATTGAGGGCGTGGACGAAGTCGCTGGAACCGTGTTCTTTTCGGCGAACAAGGATGATCCGCGGCAGTTGCATCTTTTCTCGGTGCAGCTCGACGGGTCAGGATTCAAGGCCTTGACCACTGAAGAAGGAATGCACTTCGGAAATTTCAGTGACGATGGCAAGCACTATACGCACATGTATTTTGGGCCGCAGAATTCGCCGAGCATTACGCTGTGCGCGGTGGGAGGGGCATGCAACCCGGTCTGGCAGGCGCGGAGTGTGATTGCCGATTACGGGCTGCGTGCGCCGAAATATCTGGAGTTCAAGGCGGATGATGGGACTGTGCTTTACGGACGGTTGTTGCTGCCTCCGGACGCTCCAGCGGGCGGGAAGATTCCGTTGATCATTAACATTTATGGGGGTCCGGCCGCGCAGATGGTGAGGAAGTCGACGCCGGATCCGTTCGACGAAATTCTGGCGCGCAAGGGCATTGCGATTTTTGCGGTCGACAATCGCGGAACGCCGGGGCGGGATCGCAAGTTTCAGACGGCGATCCGGCATGAGTTCGGCGCGGTTGAGTTAAAGGATCAACTGACGGCGCTCGATCAGTTGTTGGCGCAGTATCCACAACTCGACAAGGATCGGATTGCAATTTGGGGCTGGTCGAACGGCGGGTCGATGACGCTGTATGCGATGACGCATTCGGATCGCTTTCGCGCGGGAGTGGCCGTAGCTCCGGTGACGAGTCAGCTCAATTACGATTCGATTTACACCGAGCGTTACATGGGCCTGCTGAAGGACGACAAAGCCGGCTATGAACAGTCAGATGTGACTGTGAACGCTGACAAACTGCATGGGGCGTTGCTGCTGGTGCATGGCACGAGTGATGACAATGTGCACTTCCAGAACAGCATCCAGATGATTGACGCGCTGATCAAGGCGGGGAAGCAATTCCGGCTCATGATTTATCCCAACAAGACGCACAGCATTGCTGGGAAGGATGCCAGGATTCATCTGTTCACGATGATCGCGGATCATTTTGAGAGGGAGTTGAAGGGAAGTAGTCAGTAGGTAGGGGTCAGGAGCCAGGGAACCACACACGAGCGGCTTCGGCTATACGGAGCCGCTTTATTTGTGTCTGCCGGAGCCTTTGCGCGGGCTCTCCTTGGATGAACTGGCCGTAGACGAACTCTCTTTCGAGGAACTGTCCTTTGAGGAGCTGTCCTTGGATGAGCTTTCTTTGGACGCGCCGTCCGACTTGGGCTTGTCGTCTTTCTTGTCTTTCGAGGGGTCGCCGCTCGAGGAGCCTGCAGACGAGGGTTTCTTGGCGTAGTCGGTGACGTACCAGCCGGAGCCCTTGAACTGGACGGCGGGGGCGGAGATCATTTGCTCGACCTGGCCGCCGCATTCGGGGCACTTCTTGACCATCTTGTCAGAGAATTTTTGTATTTTCTCGAAGCGGTGGCCGCACTTCTTGCATTCGTATTCGTAAAGAGGCATGAGTGTGAGACGGTTGTGAGGAACAACTCAGTTTCATATTGATTCTAGGGGCGCGAGAGGAATTGCGTCAATTCTGAGGTTCATCCAGGGGCAGCTCGTTTTGTGTGGCGAGAAAGAAAGAGCGCAACCACGAAGGACACGAAGGTCGCGCTTCGAAAATCGACTCACGACTGGAGGCTCAGACCGAGTTAGGTCGAGGTTTTTCCTTCTGCAAGCGCTTCGGGGCGGTATTGCGCCAGGCGGCCTGGATGGCATGGCGAACGACCTCTTTGTCGGCTGCCGTCAGGACAATGCTGGTGGCGCCGCGACGTCCCCAGACGCCATTCACAGGGATGAAGGCTTCGGGATGATCCTTCGACAGATAATGCTGTTGCTCGGGCGGAAGCTTCACCATGGCGCGGGATTTATCGGGGTAGCCGAGAGTGGCGAAGATCTTTCCTGCGACGCGGAAGTCGGGATGGTTCATGTGCGCGCGCTCCTCGGTTTCGGGAAGGGCGAGCGCTAGCTTGCGGAAATCTTTGGCGGTCATGAGTGCTCCTGGCTGGCGAAAAACATTAAACCACGAAGGACACTAAGGTTCACGAAGGAATGCCTCAGCATCTTCAGAAGGCTTAAACCGACGGGGCGCTGGAAAGGTTACGGGTGGTAAACTTCCGGCCATGAAGGATGTGGAGCAGGGCTTCGACGATTTGGATGCCATGCCGCAGGGGAAATCTGGCGCGGACAAGAGTGGTGTGTCAAGCCCTGCGCTCTATCTGGTGGGGACACCGATCGGGAATCTCGAGGACATCACGCTGAGGGCCCTGCGAGTGCTGAAAGAAGTGGACGTGATCGCTTGCGAGGACACGCGGCAGACGCAGAAGTTGCTCAATCACTATGCGATCGGGACGCGGACGACCAGCTATCACGAGCACAACGAGATGACGAAGTCGGCCGAATTGGTGAAAGAGATGCAGGAGGGGATGAGCCTGGCGCTGGTGAGCGATGCGGGGATGCCGGGGATTTCTGATCCGGGGTACCGGCTGATCACGCTGGCAATTCGACATCATGTGCCGGTGGTGCCGATCCCGGGGGCAGCTGCCTTTCTGGCGGCTCTGGTGGCAAGCGGGCTGCCAACGGATTCTTTTCGATTCAGCGGTTTCCTTCCGGCGAAGCGCGGGGAGCGGCGGGCAGCGCTCGAGGCGATCAAGAGTTCTCCGCGAACGCAGGTGTTTTATGAGGCTCCGCATCGGGTGGTCGAGTCTCTGGAGGATGTAGTCGAGATTCTTGGTTCGGGGCGGCAGGTGGTTGTGGCGCGCGAGGTGACCAAACTGCATGAAGAGTTTTTGCGCGGACGAGTCGGGGAAGTGTTGGCGACCTTGAAGGCGCGCGAGGTAGTGAAGGGCGAGATCACGCTATTGATTGGGAAGGCGGAGGATTCCGGCGCGCAGACTGCAGCGGCTCCGCGGGTGAGCCTCCGGCACCGGGTGGAGGAGATCATGGCGGAAGAGAAGGTGGAGGAGAAAGCGGCGCTGAAGAAAGTGGCTAAGGAGCGAGGGGTTTCGAAGAGCGAGGCTTACCGCGAGTTCCAGAGAAGCAGATGAACAATCGTCGAGTTGGGCTCAACCGACAGCCGATGGCAGCTGTCCCCACATGAGCATCCTACTTCCCCGCCAGTTCTTTCTTTACAATCTCGCTGACCATTTTGCCATCGACGCGCATACCGGCGGCGTTGAATCGTGCCATGGCATTCTTCATGACGGTGCCCATGTCTTTCATCGTGGGCGAGCCCATTTCAGCGATGGCGGCTTTCACGCCGGCGACTACCTCCGCTTCTCCGGCGGCTTTGGGGAGGTAGGATTCGATCACAACGATTTCGGCTGCTTCTTTGTCGGCCATTTCCTGGCGTCCGCCCTTGGTGAACTGGTCGACGGATTCTTTGCGTTGTTTGATTAGGGTGGCCAGGACAGCTTGGGATTCTTTCTCGTCGAGCGGAGACATTTTTTCGACCTGGCGGAGATGCAGTGCACTCTTGACCATGCGCAGGGTGGATAGGCGCGCTTCCTCTTTCGCTTTCATCGCGGAGACGATGTCTTTCTGGATCTGTTCGGTCAGGCTCATGGGGGGATTATAGACGGTGGTGGGTGTATGGCGGTTGGGAATGAAGGTCGAAACCTCCACTCGAGCGGTAAAGAACGTGGCTAGACGGGCACCCAGACATCGCGGGTTTTTCTGCCGAAAGGCGATACTTCATTGTTACGTCGGGCATCAGATGGGCAGGAGGAACACACACATGGCACTACTTTCTATTTGGGCGCAGCTTGAGGCCAAGCCGGGAAAAGAAAAAGAAGTGGAAGAGTTTTTGAAGTCGGCACAGCCTTTGGCGGAGCGAGAGCCGGGTACCGTAACCTGGTATGCGATCAAGATGGGGCCGGGGAGGTATGGCATCTTCGATACGTTTGCCGATGAGAACGGGCGCAATGCGCATTTGAACGGCGAGATCGCCAAGGCACTCTTCGCCAAGGCGAAGGATTTGCTCGCTAGTCCACCCAAGGTTGATAAGCCTGAGATTCTCGCATCGAAGGGCGGACGTTAGGTTCAAGAGCTCGCTTCCGGAATTGGTTTCCTATCGCAACAGGATGACTGACTACGGCCCCGGGCGAATGCGTCCGGGGCTACGTGTTTTTGTGTGACGCGGGTCACGGCGCGGAATTTGATTTTGCGATACAAAGTTGTTCAGCTCAACGTGCTGCAATGGCGCGGTTCCGGTAAACTTAACTATCCCTACTCATAAGGACATTGACTATGTTGCACAAGAATCGCCTTTTTACCCCGGGTCCAACGCCCCTACTGCCGGCGGCGCAGACGGCCATGGCTTCGTTTACGGCGCATCACCGGACGGCTGACTTCCGTGCGCTGTTTCAGCGGGTGCTGGCTGATATGAAGGAATTTATTGGCAGCAAGAATGACGTGCTCGTTCTGGCGTGCTCGGGTACCGGCGTGATGGAGGCATCGGTTTCAAACCTGACGTCGCCGGGAGACAAAGTCCTAGTGCTTACCGCAGGTAAGTTCGGCGAGCGCTGGACGGGGCTGGCCAAGGCATTCGGCTGCAACGTTGACGTGCTAAGCGTCCCGTACGGCGAGACATTTTCTCTCGACGAGATTCGGGCAAGGGTGACCTCTGACCTGCGCGCGGTGTTTGTGCAGGCGACTGAGAGTTCGACGGGAGCGCGACACGATATTGAGGGTATCGCGAAAATTGTGCGGACGCATGGCGACGGCACACTGCTGGTCGTGGACGCGATTACGGGCCTAGGGACGACTCATCTGAATGTCGATGGCTGGGGCGTGGACGTGATTATCGGCGGATCGCAGAAGGCGCTGATGATGCCGCCGGGCTTGGCGTACTGTGCGGTGAGCGAGCGCGCCTGGAAACGTATGGATACGACGACTTCGCCACGGTATTACTTTGATCTCCGCAAAGAGCGCAAGTCGGCGGCGAAGGGTGAGTCGGCGTACACGCCAGCGACATCTCTGTTTGCAGCGTTGGGGGCGGCGTTAGAGTTTGTCCGCAACATGGGCAACGGCGATCTCTCCGCGGGCCGCGAGGAACTGGTCAACAACGCGGAGCTTTGTGCGGAGATGACTCGATCGGGAGCGAAGGCTCTGGGGTTGAAGCTCTACGCATCGTCGCCGGCCGCAGCGCTAACCGCGATCAACGCGCCTGAAGGCATTGACTCCAGCAAGATCGTGAAGGAATTTCGCGAGGCGTTTGACGCGGTGGTGGCGAACGGACAGGGCGAGATGAAAGGCAAACTGTTCCGCATTGCGCACATTGGGTATTACGACTATCTCGACACGATTGGCATTCTAGGCGCGCTTGAGCACGTATTGGCCCGAGTGACAGAACGCAGCGTCGAATATGGCGCGGCGGTGCGGGCAGCACAGCAAGTCTATGCCCGCACCCTGGCTGGAAAGCGACAACTGGTCGGCGCCTGAAGGCTGAACAAGCCGAGTCCTAGTTGATGGTGAAGCTCATCGGGCTCGAGGTTGCAGCCAACGTGCCACCGCTTCCGTACATGCCGGTGCCTGGAGTCGCGGGGTTGGTCACAGTCACCGATGCGGTGCCAGCGGTCGCGACGGCGGTAGCCGGAATTGAAGCGGTCACTTGATTCGCGCTAATGAACGTCGTCGGCTGTGCGGTACCGTTGAAATTCACGACTGCTTGGGAGCCGAAGTTGCTTCCATCGACTGTCAGGACGAACGTGGCGCCAGCATTGGCGCTATTGGGCGCGAGTTGACTGATTGCGGGCACTGAGCCGGCGACCGGCGCAGTGGCTTTCTTGCTGTAGCCGCACGCGATGGTGAGGGCCATCGATGCCAGCAGCAAGGTTGTTTTAAAGGGTTTCAGTAGTTGAGCGGATTTCATCGTTTTTCTCCCAGGGCTGGAGCCCAGTGAGAATAAGTCTAGAAATTCCAGTTCAGGGGCATGTCAGGGTCGTGTCATTTTCCAGTCAATTGGTTGTCGGGCAGATGTCTGCATCAGCATCCTCATGCAAAGGATTTCATACGTGAAAATCATCGTAGCGGAGAAGATTTCAGCAACAGCCGTGGAGCAGCTGCAAGAACCAGGCTGGACTGTGCTTACAGCGGATCAACTGGACGGCAAGCTTGAGGAGCAATTGGAAACGGCGGACGCGCTCATTGTGCGCTCCGCGGTGCAAGCGGATGCCAAGCTTCTGGAGCATGCGAAACAGCTGCGGGTGATCGGGAGGGCCGGAGTAGGCGTAGACAACATTGACCTCGATGCGGCAACGCATAAAGGGATCGCGGTGATGAATACTCCGGGGGCGAACGCGGTAGCCGTCGCGGAGCAGACGGTGGGGATGATGCTTGCCATGGCGCGCCACTTATCGCGAGCGGATGCCCTGATGCACGCCGGCAAATGGGAGAAAAAATCCCTGCAAGGAACCGAGCTGCGCGGGAAAACGCTGGGTATTATCGGGCTGGGCCGGATCGGCATGGAGGTGGCGCGGCGTGCGCGGGCGTTTGCGATGGATTTGGTGGCGCACGATCCGTTTGTTTCGGTGGCGGTGGCGAAGGAGCAGGGGATTCGACTGGGTGCTCTCGACGAATTATATGCGGCGGCGGATTACATCACGCTGCATGTGGGGCTTACGCCGCAGACGACGGGGATGATCAACGAAACTTCGATCGCGAAAATGAAGAAAGGCGTGCGGCTGGTGAATTGCGCCCGCGGCGAACTGGTGAACGAGGCCGATTTAGCGAAGGCTCTGAAGGAGAAAAAAGTGGCCGGCGCTGCGCTGGATGTTTTTGTGGAGGAACCCCCGAAGAACTCTCCACTGCTGGCGCTGGAGAATGTATTGCTCACGCCGCATGTGGGTGGATCGACGTTCGAGGCCCAGGAGGCTGTGGGGGTGCAGATTGCGCAACAAGTGAAGGAGTATCTGAAGCACGGGGTAATTCAGAATGCCGTGAACGTGCCTTCGGTTTCGGCGGAGGAATACGCGGTCATGCAGCCCTACATCGTGCTGGCAGAACGCATGGGGTCATTCCTCTCGCAGGTATCGGAAGGAAGCATTGAAGAAATCTCGATCCGCTACGGCGGGCACATTGCGGAATGGAAGACGGAGTTGATCCGCAACGGTGCGATCAAGGGCATTCTGAACGAGGCGCTCGAAGAGAAGGCGAATTTGGTGAATGCGGCCACGATTGCCGAAGAGCGAGGGCTACGGGTACTGGAGTCGCACAAGCCGAAATCGTCCACCGGAGGCGCGGGGAGCGTCCTGTCGATTTTTCTGAAGACTTCTACGGAAGAACACCTGGTGAAGGGCGCGGTGTTGCACGGGGAAGCGCCGCGTTTATTGCATGTGGATGGCATCGACGTAGAGGCTCCGCTGGAGCGCAGCCTGATCTACCTGCGGAATCGCGACGTACCGGGCGTGATTGGCAAGGTGGGAACGATCCTGGGAGAGGAATCGATCAATATCGCGGACTTTTCCTTGGGACGCCGAGCGGTTGAAAAAGAAGTTCAGAAGGAGTCAGACCAGCCTCGCGAAGCAATCGCCGTCGTGCACGTGGATGGACGCGTGCCGGAGGAAGTGTTGGCGAAATTGCGGACGATTCCGGCGGTGCAGAAGGCCAAGGCGGTACGGCTGTTCTAGCCCGGAAAGGAAAACCGTCAACCACGAAGGACACGAAGGTACGCGAAGGAAATCTCAACAACGAAGTCCTTCGTGATACTTTGTGTCCTTTTTGATTATTGCCTAGGATTCCGAATCTTCACGCTGGAGTTTGCGGCTTTCCGCCAGCAGGGCCATCGAGTGCATCAGATTTTGTAGGGTGACGATGCCAATCAGACGCTGGTCCTCAACCACTGGAATCACGCTGGAATTGCGAGCCGTCAGCTTGCGGAAGGCGGAGCCCAGGGAATCCTGGCGCAACGAAACTTCGAAAATCTTGTTCATCACGGCCTGGACATAGCCATTCCCTTCCGCTCGCAGCGCGTCAAGGATACGTTGCTTCGAAATCACTCCCACCATATCGCTGCCGCGCACTACGGGGAAATCATCTTGCAGGGAATGGACCGCTTTCTCCAGAGCGTCTTCCAGAGTGTCTGCCGGGGAGAGGGTCGCGAAGTCGGTGAGCATGACTTCTTCGAGGCGAACGTTGTCGAGCACCGACTGGAAGACAAGTGCGCGTTCCTCAAGTTGGGCCGCCGAGAAAACAATCACGCCAACCATGGTCAACCAGCTATCGCTGAACAAGCCCGCGATCATCAGAACCATGGCGATGGCATTGCTGATGGAGACGGCACGCCGAGTCGCAATGGAGGGATCGAGAGTGCGCGAGAACAAGGCCCTCAGGATTCGCCCGCCGTCGAGGGGATACGCGGGCATGAGATTGAAAACCGCGAGGTAGAGGTTCGCCCAAACTAGGCTCTTGGGCAAATTCGCAGCTTGAAGGAAAGGCCACTTCCACAATTCGATTCCACGGCCTGAGGCGGTCACGGCAGCGGCCGCGAGGCAGGCTGCAGCCAGACTCGCCAGCGGTCCAACCAACGCAAGGCGAATTTCCCTCTTCCAGAGCTGCGCCGCAGCTTGCGGCTTCTCGGTGCGGGATTCGTCATAGAGCGCGACGCCAGTCAGTGGCAACAAAATTACTGCTTTCGGGATGAGACCGAAACGGCGGGCAGCCAACATGTGTCCGCATTCATGAATGGCAACACAGAGAAGGATGATGCCTACGATGGCCAGATCGCGAGGCCCGGTAGCGTTATCCTGATGCGCCGCGTAGTCTGTCCAAAAAACAAACATCGGCAGCACAAAGAATGTGAGGTGGAGGCGAACATCCACCCCAAACAGCCGTCCCACCGGAATGGACCAGCTTCGCATAAGCCTCCGCTACTTTTATTCTACATGGATGGATATAGTGAAAGCGGGAACCAGAAATACAGGGCCATGCGAGTAATTGCGGGAAAATATCGGAGCCGGCCGCTGCGGGCACTGCGAGGGATGGACGTGCGACCTACGTCGGACCGGCTGCGGGAGACGTTGTTCAACGTGTTGACCGCGGGAAATCCGTCAGCCCTTGAGGGAAGCGTCTGGCTGGACCTGTTCGCGGGAACGGGAGCGATTGGCATTGAAGCGTTAAGCCGAGGAGCCAAAGAGGTGTACTTCGTGGAGCATTCGGCGGATGCGGCGGATGCCATTCGGAGCAACTTGCAAAGCCTGGGAATTGGCAACAGCTTTAAGATCCTGCAGGAAGAATTGCCGCGCGCGTTCTGGCGAATGGAGCGGCAGCATGTGGCAGCCGATGTGGTGTTTATCGATCCACCGTACCGCATGCAGGAGGCTTATGGGAACACCCTGACAGCGCTGGCGGAGTCATCGCTGGTGTGGGCCATGTCGGTGGTAATCGCCGAGCATGAAAAGAGATTTGATCCGGGCGCAGAGTTCGGACCTCTGAGGAGATTCCGCCATCTGGCGCAAGGGAGTGCGGCGCTGAGCTTTTATCGCATGGGAAACACGGGGGATTTGCGGGTATAGCCGCGCTCGCGCAGCGACGATGCCTACATAATCAGGTCGTTGGTGCGGCGAACGATCGGGTGCTGCATCTCTTCGAGATCGTTCTTCACCATGTTGAGTCCGTAAACGCATCCCTCGAAGTTCTTCGAGAGACTTGCAAACAAGGGCGCCACCTTCGCGTATTCGAAGTGTTCGAACTTGGAGACGATGTAGTAACTCTCTTTGCCGGCTTTTACCCATTCGACGAAATTTTCCAGGCGCTGGCGGCGCAGGCGGAAATGGTTGATGCTCTCGGGGAACATTCCCGCGAGAAAGAGGGTGTAGTCACCGATGTGTTTGCGTACCTGGCGCTCGCGGTCGAAAGACGGGGCGGGGCCATAGACCGGGTCCGACTCAAGAAGCATTTCACCCACATCGTCGAGCGGGCGATTGGAGGCGTTATGCACCTTGAACATTTGATCGGCTTCGCAGAACTCCGCCAACAAATGAGAAACGTAGGCGACGATTTGCGGATCGCGAATGCCGATTTCTTCCGCGTAGTGCCTTCCGACAAGATCCTGAAATAGCTGCTGCAGCGGATGCGATTCCGGAATCATTTTTGAGCCCCCTGAACTCCGCATCAGGCACGGAGTTTCAGCCACCTGCGTGTGTAGATACCTTACTTTGATGCCGAAACGCAAGTGACTTTTGTTTATCGGCACGATTCGTTTTCTCGATCAGTTAGAAGATGTGGCATGAAAGCGAAGTTGTGCATGGAATCCGTTAGGCAGCTATGGTTCGTGAGCGAGCGGAAGCCGGATTTCTCTGTAGTTTGCTGGCAGTCGATGAAGACGGCTGCTAATTTCAACGAAGAGCTAATTCCGCCGTGTAGAATGAGCCCACCATGGAGGATCTTATGGAGCGGCAGAACATTGCGACCGGTACGAAGTGGGAGCCCATCGTCGGTTACTCTCGTGCTGTCAAAGTTGGTTCCTATATCCATGTTTCGGGAACGACCGCTACGGGTCAAGACGGAAAGATCGTCGGCGTGGGAGACGTTTATGCGCAGGCGGTGCAGACGTTGAAGAACATTGAGAGCGCGTTAAAGAGGGCAGGCGCGAGCCTGAAGGACGTGGTGCGTACTCGCATGTATGTGGTGAATATTGCGGACTGGGAAAAAATTGGAAAGGCGCATGGAGAATTCTTTCGCGATATTCGTCCGGCCACGTCGATGGTGCAGGTGAGCGCGCTCATCTCGCCGGAAATCCTCGTAGAGATTGAAGCGGATGCCATCGTGAACTAGCGCGAGGATGCGTTTTGGTCCGTGCTTGAGAAATCAGCGAATGAGTGAATCCATGACGAATGTTTTACGTTGGGCGATCGTTTGCTTCTTTGCATCGGTTACGGTTGCGTTCGGGCAGAACGGCGCAGGCCAGACGGTCACTGTGATTCGCGCGGGAGTGTTGATTGATGGCAAGTCCGACAGACCGCGGCGTGATCAGGTCATTGTCATTCGGGGCAACCGGATTGAGAGCGTCTCCGACGCAGCGAATGCGAAGATTCCGGCGGGGGCGAGCGAGATCGATTTATCGAAAGAGACGGTCCTGCCCGGCCTGATCGATTCGCACACGCACATTTTTCTACAGGGAGAAGATCCGGCCCAAGGCGGGTACGATGCCAATATTCTGTCGGCGCCGCTGGCACTACGGGCGGCACGAGCCACCGTCGCAGCCCGGCGGGCGTTGGAGCAGGGTTTCACAACCTTGCGCGACGTGGAGACCGAAGGCGCAGGATATGGCGACGTTGGGATCAAGCAAGCGATCGAGGGCGGATACATTCCGGGACCGCGGTTGCTGGTGGCGACGCGTGCGATTTCGACGACTGGCGGCTATCCGCTGGAAGGGTACGCGCCCGAGCTGGAGATGCCGAAGGGTGCTCAGATTGTGGACGGTCCGGTGGAGGCGCGCAAGGCAGCGCGGGAACAGCTCGACCACGGAGCCGACTGGATCAAGGTTTACATGACGCACCGCTCGTGGGTGGGGAAGAACGGCGAGCTGGTGTCGCAGCCGACGCTCACGGTTGAGGAGCTGCGCGCCATCGTGGACGAGGCGCACGGGTGGGGCAAGAAGGTGGCGTGCCATGCCTATAGCGGGATCGGGCTGCACCGCGCGCTCGACGGAGGATGCGATTCGATCGAGCACGGACTGGATCTAGATGACGCAGTGATTGCGCAGATGCTGAAGCAGGGCACCTGGTATGTGCCGACGTTGAGCGTCTATTACACGGACTGGGCGCCGGCGGATACCGACGGCGGGCGGCGAGACCGCCTCCGAGCGTCGGCTCACGAGGTGTCATTCAAGAAGGCGCTGAAAGGCGGGGTAAAGATCGTCTTCGGCACTGATATGGGCGGGATCCCGTGGACCGAGCCGATCGCACAGGAATTTACGCGCATGGTTGAATTCGGGATGCAGCCGATGGATGCAATCCAGAGCGCAACCTCGCGGGCGGCAGTGATGCTCGACATGGAGGGCAAGATCGGCGTGGTCGCGCCGGGCGCCTTTGCCGACATCATCGCTGTGAGTGGAGACCCGCTGCACGGCATCCAGGCTCTGCAGGGCGTGCAGTTCGTGATGAAGGACGGCAAGATATTTTCGACAAAGTAGTTGTCTGCGGGAACAAAAAGACCACTCCAAGCCGGCTGAACCGAAGATTTTTCGACAAATTTCCTTGACAAGCGTTCCGCCGCGATCATAATGCGTCAATCCAGGTAGTATTCGGCCCTCTGCTTCGGGTGGGGGCTGACGGAGGTGTTTATGAGCGTGCTGGAACTTTGTGACCGGGAGATTGCTGCTGTGGGACTGGAAGCAACCGTGGCCGATGCGATTCATAAAATGCTCGATCACCACGTGGGAGCGGTAGCGGTGGTTGACAGCGAGTATCGGGTAGCGGGAATTTTTACGGAGCGCGACGTGCTGCGAAAGATGGCGCTCAGCCATGTTGATCCGAGGACGACGTCGGTACGCGAATTAATGACTACGCCCGTGGAAATGGCTACCCGCGGCACCGGTGCGGGCGAAGCGTTGAGTACCATGTTGGAGCGGCACTTCCGCCACCTGCCGGTCGCTGACGACAACGGCAAGTTGCTGGGGATTCTTTCCATACGTAATTTGCTGGAGTGGCGCGTGGATGATTTGAGCCACGAACTGGATTCCCTCGAACAATATGTTTCCAACGACGGGCCTGGAGGCTAGACGATTCCGCTCGCCGGCTTCAATCTGAACTGATGCCCACCTCCTCGGCGTTGTCCCGAACCATAGCGGGCGTGCGCATTGCAACGTCTGTGTTCTTCCTGCTGTTCGGAGAATACAAAGTAGCCGGACCGGGCTTCGCGCACGGCGGCTTTCAGGCTTATCTGCAAGACTACATCGCGAACACCGCTGTGAGTTTCTATCGTCCGGTTCTGGCGCAGGTGTTTCTGCCGCATGTTGTGTTCTTCGGTTATGTGGTTGGGGTCGTCGAGTTGTTCATAGGAATTTCTTTGCTGATCGGGCTTTGGGTGCGGCCCGCCTCCGTTCTCGGCATCCTCTTTCTGCTCAATATGCTTCTGGCGACGTGGTGGGGACCGGGTCATGGAATGCCTGTCTGGCGCTACTTCGGCAACGAACTTGAACATCTGCCGCTGTTGCTGCTATTCATCATCTTCTTCGCGGCGGATGCCGGACGCGTCTGGGGTCTCGACGGACGTCGCGGTTCTCGGTAGTCGCGGGTAGTTGTCATCCTTCAAACAATCTGGGGAAAGGGAAATTATCTTGAAGAGCATCCACACGGCTGTGGCAGTGGCGGTAGCGTTGTTTTGTCTGGTGGCACAGGGGCTTGCTCAGACACCTCGGCACGTTGCGGTTCATGCGGGGCATCTGCTTGATGTGAAGAGCGGCAAGTTGCTCAATGACCAGACGCTCGTGATCGAAGATGGACGGATCATCAGCTCGGGCGCTGCTGCAGAGGCAAGAATTCCGGCGGATGCGGTCAGCATTGATCTGCCCAACGCAACCGTGCTGCCGGGATTGATTGACGCGCACACGCACCTGACGATGGAACCAAAATTCGGCTACGAGCGGCTGGCGATCTCGGTGCCGCGAGAGGCGCTGATCGGGGCCAAGAATGCGCGGGTTACCCTGATGGCAGGATTTACTACAGTGCGCAATGTTGGCGCGAGCGGTTTCACGGACGTGGCTCTGCGTGACGCCATCAATGCGGGCGACGTACCTGGCCCCCGACTGCTGGTCAGTGGGCCTGCGCTCAGCATCACTGGTGGACATTGCGACAACAACATGCTGCCCTCCGAATATCACGCCACCGGCGACGGTGTGGCGGATGGCGTTGCAGAGGTTCAGCACAAGGTGCGCGAAAACATTAAGTACGGCGCGGATCTGATTAAGGTCTGCGCGACCGGTGGAGTGCTGTCGCTGGGGGATAATCCGCAGCATTCGCAGTTCACGCAGGAGGAGATGAAAGCCATTGTTGCGGACGCGCACCGGCTCGGGCGGAAAGTTGCGGCGCATGCGCACGGGGCAGAGGGAATTCGCTGGGCAGCCGAGGCCGGAGTCGACTCGATCGAGCACGGATCGTACACCGATGACCCCGCGATCGCAGCGATGAAGGAGCACGGCACTTATTTGGTTCCGACCCTTTACCTGGGCGACTGGATGATTGATAACGCTGGACTGACCCGCTTGCCGGCTCCGCTGCTGGCCAAGGCGAAAGATGTGATCCCAGCGGCTCGCAAGAACATTGCGCACGCGTTTGCCAGTGGCGTGAAAGTTGCATTCGGCACCGATGCTGCGGTTTATCCGCATGGATTAAATGCTCACGAATTCGCAGTCATGGTCAGGCTTGGACTGACGCCCCTGCAGGCCATTCAGGCGGCGACCGTGAATGCCGCTGACTTACTGGGATGGTCGGGTAAGGTAGGAAGTCTTGAGCCGGGTGCGTGGGCAGATATCGTTGCGGTGGACGGAGATCCGATCAAGGACGTCACAACCCTCGAGCGCGTGAAGTTTGTGATGAAGGGCGGCGATGTGGTGAAGAATGAGTACGCGAAGTGAAACGAGTAAGATAGCCGCGATTTAGCTTGCCTAGGAGGGTTTCATGGCGTGGTACTGGCCGACCATCGAGGATGAGAGTTCCGCCGAGCATGCAACCAAGGCAGCAGTGGGAGTGAGTGGGTTTATCGCTGCCATCACGGCACTGCTCGCTGTCCTGAGCATTGTTTATCACAAGCCGATTTTTGGGCTTGATGGATTGGGTCTGATTGATGCCGCGATATTCGCCTTGATTGCGTGGCGAATTTCCAAAGTGTCCCGAACCTGGGCAGTTGTCGGCTTGCTGATGTATCTGGTTGAGGTGGGCTTTAAATTGTTAACGAATCCGAGCGGTGCGTTAGGGGTCCTAACTATCATTTTCATTCTGACGTACATCAATGCCATCCGTGGAGCGTTTGCCTATCACCGCTACCGGAAGGCAGAGAGCAATCCGCTCGCACCACCTACACCGCTAGCCTAGGGTTCGCGGCTGCTTCGCTTTGCTCTTTCGGTGACCCAATCGGTCCAGTAGGAGGATGCTCCGCTGGCGAGCAGTGGCGCCTTGCCCCCGACAGAATCCACGAAATTTTCCAACATCGGATAGTGCAAGTTAGGGTGTGGCGGCAGAGTCTCGCGGCCGCCCGGATAAACGAGTTCGGGTCCGTTCAGCGGAGATAGTTCCATCTCGCCGTCGGTGCCACGGATGCGGCATTCGTCACGGGAAACTTTGGAGTGCCAGCGAACGTCGACGATGCCGCGAACGCCGGCTGGATATTCAATCATGACGGTCGCGTTGTCTTCCACGGCGTAATGGTGCACGACGTTCGAAAGCTGGGCCACGACGTGCTGCGGTTTGCCAAACAGAAAGTTCAAAACATCGATACGGTGCGAGGCGATGTCGAACAGCGGTCCGCCCCCGGCCTTGGCGGGATCGATCAGCCAACTGCGGCTGCCTTGGCCATCGAACCAGCCATGGCAAGTGAGCTCGGCAAGAACCGGTCTGCCAATCGCTCCGGCTGCAAGTAATTCTTTTGCACGCTGTACCTTCGGGTAGGAGCGGCGGTAGTAAGCTACGCCAAATATTTTTCCGCTCTCGTCGGCCGCGTTCAGCATGATGCGCGCCTCGGGCTCGCTCATGGCCATGGGCTTTTCGCAGAGCACGTGTTTGCCTGCGCGAAGGGACTGGATGGTTTGCGGTGCGTGGAGAAAGACAGGTGTTCCCACATAGACGGCGTGAACCTCGGGATGGGCGAGCGCTTCCTCGAGAGTCTTCCACACGGTGACGCCGTAGGGAGCAGCCTTCGCGGGATCACGAGTGACCAGGCCGTAGAGGCGGCTGCGGGATTCAGCCTGGATCGCTGGGATGACGCGCCGTGTTGCGATGTCGCCAATTCCGATCACGATCCAGTTCAGCATGTGGAAACTGAGCCTTTCTAGAGTTTGACCAAAAACTACGAGGACTGTTTTTGCTTCCGGCACGGCGGGCGAGACGCCCACCGGACAACCGCCGGGACGGCGGCGCTAAAAAATAAAAGGCCGGCCTAGGCCGGCCTTCGTGACGATCTCAATACAAGAACTACTTCTTGGGGGCGATCGCGTCTTTCGCGGCCTTGGCGACGCGGAATTTCACGACGGTCTTAGCCTTGATCTGGATGGGTTCGCCGGTCTGCGGATTACGTCCCACGCGAGCCTTGCGGTGCGCCTTCACCAGACGGCCGAGGCCGGGCACAACGAAGATGCCATTCTTCTTGGTTTCTTTGATAGCGGTGTCGGCCAATTGCTCCAAAAACGCCGCCGCGGTTTTGTTGGGAAGCTCGGTCTTCTCGGCGAGATGCCGAATGAGCTGTGTCTTTGTCAAACCTGCAGCCATGTGTTTTCTCCTCGACTAAAAAATCGGTTTAATACCAGCGGGGCCTATCTTATACCCGTGAGCCTGTGGAAAACACCTCATTTTACGAGGGTTTTCTAATTTTCAAACGCGGGAGAGGCCATTTTTACAGGTGTTCTTGTGCATCCCCATGGCGAAACCAGCCTGTCATGCGTACCAGCGTGGTAACCATCGAGGGATTGTAGATTGCAGATTTGAGATTTCGGATTGAAGTCCTTTGCCAGTCAAGCAGAGTTTTGAAATCTGCAATCTCAATTCTGCAATCTGCAATTGCTGCCATGACTAGGACCTCGATGGTCGAATTGTAAGACGGATGACATAATGCTTGCAGGGAGTCGCGATTGAGTTGCGCTATTTGTGAAATCCGCAAGGAGAAACGATTTTGCCCCGCTGTTCATGGGCGCATCTGCCCACAGTGTTGCGGCGAGCAGCGCGAAGTCACACTCGACTGTCCGAGCGATTGCCCCTATCTTTTGCAAGCGCGAGAGCATGAGAGGCCGCGCTCGGCGGACCAGATCGATCCTGCCGGATTGTTTCTTCAGGTGGAAGTCTCGGACCAATTCATGTACGAGAAAGAACACCTGCTCATGGGCCTAACCTACGCGCTCGCGAAAGCGGCTCGCGCCGACCGCAGTTTGCACGACCAGGATCTGATTGCCGCGCTTTCGGCATTGGCGAAAAGCTATGAGCGGCTGGTGAATTCCGGACTTCACTATGAGCAACCGTTGACCAGCGAATCGCAGCGCAAGGCTGCGCTTGAAGTTGAGACGATGATCCGGGAGTACCGCGAAGCCGAGCAAAAGCACACTGGCTACGCGGCTCTGAAGGATTCTGAGGTGCTGAATGCTCTGGTGTTTCTGGTAAGGCTCGCCAACGGGCGGACGTCCGGTCGTCCAAAGTCACGGGCGTTCGTAGATTTTCTGTTCAACCAATTCCCGGAGAATGAAGCGGCCGTGACTGCACCCGCACAGGCGGGAAGTCGAATCATTCTTCCCTAAGAGCTTGAGTCCACGTATAGCGGTTCGGGAATTTTCGCACAGTTTGTCCCGCCGGCAACGCATCGAGCATTTCCTGAATCGATTTCTTCAAAACGGGATGCCGTGTCTCCGGAGCAATTTCAGCGAGAGGCTGGAGAACGAAACGGCGCTGCTGCATCGCTGGATGAGGAATGGTCAATGTGGAGGAGTCAAGGATGATCTCGCCGAAGAGCAGAATATCGACGTCGATGATGCGCGGGCCTTTGGGCTGAAGGCGTTCGCGGCCCATTTCATGTTCGATTTGCAGAATGGCCGCCATGAGTTCTGGAGGATCTTCTGTCGTCTCCAGAGCGACAACACAATTCAGGAACCATGCCTGATTTGTGAATTCGACCGGCTCCGTCTCGTAGAACGAGGAGAGCAACACGATGCGACGGTTAGCTTGCAGCCGGGCGATCGCGTCGTAGAGATGTCCCTGACGATCACCGATGTTGGATCCAAGCGAGAGATAGACTAGAGCAGGCATTTGGCGGCAGTTCAGTTGTACTCCCTTGGAATTCCCGCGCACAATTGCAACGGACGATTAATGCAAACACCGTCGTCAGAAATACCGAATCGATGCTTTCACAATTTCGCTTTAGCTGCAGTTCACATCCGCAAGGACAATGACCTTGGTCACTATCGTGCGATTGCACCGAGCCCCTAGAATCTCGGTATGGCGTTGGATTCACTCCTCCTGAGCCAGGATCCGGAACTGGTACGTGTAATCCGGCCTACGCTCGAGAAATTATCGATCGAGGTTGAGATCTGCCACGAGGCGCGGGCAGGTGCCGACATTCTGATCACGGACAAGTTCGACGCCGTAATCGTGGATTGCGACGATCTGAACGGCGGCCTGGCCGTGCTGCAAGGGCTGCGAAGCACACCCAGCAATCGGAACTCGGTTGCGTTTGCGATCCTCAACGGCAAGCGAACGACCACGCAAGAAGCTTTCGGCATGGGCGCCAACTTCGTTCTGCAGAAGCCGATCAGCTTGCTCAACGCGTCCCGCTGCTTTCATGCGGCTCTGAATTTCATGGTGAAGGAGCGTCGCCGGTACTTCCGTCAGCCGGTGAAGATGCTCGTCAAAGTCGTATTTGAAGGAAAAACCTTGAGCGCGACCAGCACGAATATCAGCGAGGGCGGAATCGCCTTGATGTTGCGGGAGGCCTTGCCGAAAGGCGCATCGCCTCATCTCAAATTCTGCCTGCCCGAAACGGATGTTCAGATCGACGTTGAAGCCGAGGTAGCGTGGGTCAACGTGAAAGGACTCGCCGGGTTCCGCTTTCATGACCTGGCAAAGGCCTCTCAAGAAAAACTCGACCGCTGGCTCGATGATCAAATGGAACAGGAATTTCCCGGAGCTAAAGATCGACTGGCCGCCGCAGAATCCGAAACTTCTCACTAGATCCCTCACTCCAGCAAGACTCTTCCTTCACAGCGGACGACTGCCGACGCCGGTCACACGTCCTGGGGTCGGAAGGGGTATCTCTCTTTGGACTTGCGCAACGTGATCCGCGTGGCAATCTGATAGATCATTCCTGCAACACGGGAGATACCGAATGTTAACCAATGACTTTCGCATCGCAAAGGTGCAGCGAACGCTGCGCTGGTTTGAGGAGGACATTCCACTCCTCAATATGCGGGTGAAGGAATTGTCGAAAGAACGGCAGGACTCCGCCCGCAACTTTGCGGCGGCGGTGATTGATCAGACTCGGGCTGAGCTGCAGAGGCTGCTGCAAGAGCAGCCGCGCGATGCGCAGGACTCCGATGAAATGCCTTGCGAGCCCGCGGATTGATCCGGGAAATCCGGAAGTGAAATCAGAGTGTGGACCCGGCGGCTGCTTCGGCACTGGGCGGAATCGCGTCGTCGTCGGCGTCCTCGGTGGAAGTGACTTCCTCCCACAACGTCTTGTCACGCAGAATGCGCGAGACCAAGGCCGTGTGCATGGCGTGGCCAGCACGGTCAGCCACAACGTTTCCCCGAATCTGCTTCCCCAACAGCGCCAAATCGCCAACCAGATCGAGCACCTTGTGTCGAACAAATTCGTCAGGGAAGCGCAGCGGGCCGTTCTCGATGCCATCCCGAGTGAGCACAATGCAGTTTTCGCTCGAGGCTCCGCGAATCAATCCCATGTTGCGCATGGCCTGCTCGTCCTGGCGCGAACCAAATGTGCGCGCGGCCGCGATGTGCTTGAGATAACTTCCGTTGGTGAGTTCTACCTGGAACGTTTCTTTCCCGATGAGCGGGTGCGGAAAATTGATGGAGTAGGACACGGAATAAGTCTCTGAAGGATAGACCGCGATGAACTTGTTGCCTTCGCGCATCTCGACTTCGCGGCGAATCTTTAAATACTTTCGAGGCCGTCGTTGCTTGCGGATACCGGCCTTGCGAATCATTTCCACGAAAGGCTTCGCGCTGCCGTCGAGAATTGGCAGTTCGAGGTTATCGAGTTCAACGATGGCGTTATCGATTCCCATGCCGATGAAAGCGGAGAGAACGTGCTCGGTGGTCGAGATCAGCACGCCTTTCTTCATGAGGCTGGTGGCATAACTGACGCGCGCCACATTTCGGCTGATCGCTTCAATCTCGAAGCCATCCAGATCGGTGCGCCGAAAAACGATGCCGGTATCCGACGGTGCCGGCAAAATTCGCATGGAGACGGGAGCGCCACTATGCAGGCCAACGCCGTTGCACTCCACCGCGGAGCGGATTGTTTGCTCTTGGTTCAGAAATGACTCAGGTATGTTTCGGTGAAGGTGTAGCTTACGCTAGCGTCCAGAAAACTGTCTGTGGCAAAACTGCCACAGTCCGTGGTACGCCGCACGCCCCATGCGGGAATGGCCCCTGCTACAACAAAGCAATAAGACATTTATTGTGAATGAGTTAGGGATGTGTTCCCCCGAATGGCAACTGGCATTCGGCAGGGCAATGAAAGTACTTAAGCATCCCAAATCCAGGGAATGAAATTCTCAATGCTTGCTGCTCTGCTTGCCCGAGGGCTTGTTGGGGTTGTAACCGGAATTGGGGTCGAACATGGATTGGTCGAGGCCCTGATTGATGGTGACGGAGTTCATGAATCGCTGGGAGGCCATGTCCCCGTTGAAATAGCGAGTGACGTTGTAGGGCGCCATGATGCCGGAAACTGAGCGGTAGTTCTCGTAAACTTCTTCTTCCAAATTCTTTTGCTTGTCGATGGGATCTCGCCAGGAGAAGGACTTTTTCACGGGCAGGTGTGTGTCGCTATCGAAACAGAGCGTGACGCTTTCATTCTGAGAGTTGATAAGCGTTACTTGCAGCGCTGAATGTTGTGCTGCGATGGCGGGGCCTTCAAAAAGCAGCACGACGCCGGGATCATTCACCCACGTGCGCAAAACCATATCGAGCGAGTACCGGCGGCGGCGAAGGTAGTCATCGAGGTCTTTCTGTTCTATGGGACGCGCGCCTTTGTAGGTGAGCTCGTATGCCTTGTTGCCAACGTACAGCTGGGCAATGTCGCGCTCTTTGGTGAGCTCGACGCGCTCCTTGTCGGGAAATTCCCAGAAGCTCCAAAACACGCCTCCGCCGCTTTCGCGGCCATGATGGAAGCCGTAACCGCGTCCTTGTAACTCGCGGTCGCGGATCGTGAGATAAGTCTCTCCTCCTAGCGCTTCGATGCCCTGATTGATGATGGCCCTGGCCTTGCGCGCGTTTTCCTGGTCCGGGGGAATCGCGTCGGCGGGCTTGGCCGCGTCGGTGGCAGCTTGCGGCGAGACCTGGGAAGCCGTAGTCTCGCGAGGCTGTGCGCCCGCCTGAGGCCAGGCCAAGCACACCAAAATCAGAATCGGGAAAAACTGTCTCATTCCACTTGAGGGAGTGATCGCGTGCAATCAGAATTGTAGCGTTTCTTGTGGACTTCCTGCGCGCAGTAGTGAAAGCTCCTCTGAAGCCTTGGATGCAGGAAAAGGCCCGGTTGCAAGCTGGCAGAGTGCGTTTTTGTTGAGTTTTTGTGATTGTCAGCCGGTCAACACTGCCCCGCCGTTTACGTTAAAGACCTCGCCAGTAATAAAGCTGGCGTGCTCTGTGCACAAAAACAGAATGGGAGCTGCAATTTCCTCGGGCCGGGCAGCACGGCCTAAAGGAATGGTGCTACGAATCTGCCCTCCGCTCTTCGGGTCGGCCAGGGCCCCGGCACTCATGTCGGTGTCGACCCAGCCCGGGGCCACACAATTCACATAGATGCGAGCGGGGGCCAGTTCCGTCGACAGTCCCTTCACCATGCTGATGAGGGCGCCCTTGGTCGCGGAATAATCACAGTGAAAAGCTTCTCCGCGCTGTCCACTGGTGGAACTAATCAAGACGATGTGTCCCGCAGGATGAGTGGTGCGAGGCTGGGACTTCATCTGGGCCACGGCGTGCTTCACCAGACCAAAGACTCCATCAAGATTAATGGAGAGGGTGGAGCGCCATTGCTCGTCGGACATTTTCTCGATGGGCACATCCTGTTCGGCCCAGACACCGTGGTTGGCGACGAGAATATCCAGCCTGCCAAAATGCTTCACGGTTTCAGCCACGAGGGAACGGGCTGCCTCGGGGTTATTCAAATCGGAAGAGATCGGATAGCAATTTGTCACACCGCACTCTTGGGCGAGTGTTTCGGCTTGAGCGCGCGCACTGCGATAGCTGAAAGCGACCTTGGCGCCAGCAGTTGCAAACATTCGCACGGTCGATGCGCCGATGCCGCGAGATCCGCCAGAAATGAGAGCGACTCTTCCGGAAAGAGATAGAGGGATAGACATGGCAGACTAGTTTCATGTTTTCAGTCTGCTGTTGCAAGTGGGCGGTTCAGTCTCCAGCGCCGGAAGACATGCGCTCGGATTTCAGGCCGCGTAGAAGCAGACGAACCAACATGCCATCGAAGCGGGTGCCGCTCATTTTCGTAAGTTCGTCCAGGGCCTGCTCGGGAGTGCGTGCCGTCGCGAACGATTGCTCGGTGACCATGTTGGCGTAGGCGTCGGTCAGGGCGATGATACGCGCCCATAGCGGAATCTCTTCGCCTCGTAGGCCGTCGGGATAGCCGGTGCCGTCAAAACGTTGATGATGGTGCTCGATTGCCTCCCGCATCATCTGGGAGTGAGGGATGGTGGCTACGATCTCCGCCCCAACGTGCGCGTGCATTCTCACCTGCATGAATTCGTCTTCGCTGAGGGGCCCTGGCTTGTTGAGCACGCGCTCGTGAACGAAGATCTTGCCGACGTCGTGAACGCGGGCGGCATATACCAGGTCAGCTGTCTCTTCAGAGGACAGTCCCAGTGCTCGAGCAATGACCTCGGAGTAGCGCGCCACCAGATCGCCATGGCCGGAGGTTTGCAACTCGCGAGATTCGGCAGCCCGGCTCAGCGATTCGATTGCTTCCTTCAAGATGTGGACATTGCAGCTGTCTCCCCCCCCACACAGCTTGTGCAAGGTTGATGTCAGTTCCTCCAAATGTTCTGGTCCGGTGTCCTCGCGCTGGAGAAATCCTTCGATGTAGGCTGAGATCTGTTGACGCTGCCGGGCGAAATCCTGTCCCTCAACAAATTCCTGGGCGGTTGAGACAGAATTTCCGCCGGAACGCTTGGAGACGTACATGCCGGCATCGGCCACGCGAATAATGTCTTCAATGGAGAATCCGTGCATGGGAAAACTGGCGACTCCGAAGCTGCCCGTGATGTGATGTTCGCTCAACATTGGATCAGTAGCCAGCCACTGGCGCAGGCGCTCGGCCAGCACTTGCGCTTGCTCAGATCCAGTTTCTGGCATCAGGACGATAAATTCATCGCCGCCATAGCGCGCCACCACGTTCGACTGCCGTGATTTCTGCTCGAGTAATCTTCCGACACGCGCCAGGACGAGATCGCCTTCGAAGTGTCCCATGGTGTCGTTTACTTCTTTGAACTTGTCGAGATCGATGAGGACGACCGAGAAAGGACGTCCGGAACGCGAGGCACGTTTCCACTCAGCTGACAATGCTTCCCAGAAGAAGCGCCGGGTCTTGATTCCGGTGAGACCATCGGTGATCGATTGCTGCTGAAGTTTCTGGAATACGAAGGCATTGTGCAGCGCGGTCGCCAGCAAGTCGGCGAGCGTGTTGAGGATCAAAACGTCTTGGGGAGAGAAAGCATTCTCGCTGCGGCTTTCGATGTTGAGCACTCCGAGGAGCGATTCGCCGTAGGTAATCGGTATGCAGAGCACTGCACGAGAATCGGGAAGAATCCCGGTCAGATTGCCGGGCAAAGCATTTTGGACAAGGGCGCGTTCACCGGTGCGAGCGACGCGTCCGAGAATGCCAACCCCCAGCGGGATACGTTTGCCCATGGCGTGAGCGGTAGCGCCGGCCTCAGCCTTGATTTCGATTTCTTTGGTGCCGTAGTCGAGCAACCCGATGCCGATGTGGTCGAAGCTGAAATTCTTTTGGATCTCACTCACGATCTGGCCCAGCATATGAACCGGATCGTCACTCGAGATGGCCGTACGGGAAACGTTGTTGAGGAAGGCGAGTTGGCGGGAACGCCGCTGCTCTTCGGCAAACAGGCGCGCATTTTCGACCGCGACCGACACCTGCCCGGCAGCGGTGACGAGTACATCCAGATCGCGCTGCTCGAAAACAAATTCGCGGTCGGGATTCATCGCGACCATGATTCCGCACGACTTATTCCCCAAGAAAATCGGTGCAGCAATCAGGCATTTGGCAGGGCGCTGCGGAACATGTGTGATGCCAAGACTTCTGCGAGTACTCTCTAGCTCGGAGCGGATCAGTAGAGGCTCTGCACTGCGGATTACGGACTCGGTGAAAGCATTTCGGAGTTCACGAGTGCGCTTGGCCAGAACGCGATTGTCGCGTATCTCCAACTCGAAACGAATTTGATCGCCCTCCTGAAAGGCGATATAGAAATGGCTGGTGTCAAAAATCTGGCCCAGTTCGATCTGGATGGTGCGAAGGATCTCATCCTGATCAAGACGTGAGCTGATCGCCTTCCCGATCTCAGTCATCAGCTCATATTCCTTGGTGCGGCGGTGAGCATCGTGACTGACTACATAATTCTCAAGCGTAAGGCCAAGTTGTAGAGCAAGGCCTACCATCAGACGCGGGCCGGAAGAGCCAAACGCCCTGCGTTCGGCGTGGGGAAACAGGATCACGCCAAAATTGTGCTCCCGGGTTTGAAGATTCACGGCGGTGAGATTGCGGACGTCGGCCTCGGTGAGGAGTCGTTTGAAATCAGCGAATGTTCCCATCGTGGCCACAGGCAGAGGCTCGGTCATTTCCCCTACGCCCTGGACGGTGAAGATCCCGCTTCGTCGATAAGCGAGTTCGCAGATATAGTCACCCGCGCCCGTCTTCTCCATCGCCTCGAGAAATCCAGCGGGAAAGCCGTGCTGCACTGAAGGCAGAAGGCCGCGCCATCGTTCGGTAATTACAATCGCCGCCCGGTTCATTGGCAAAGCGCTGCGCAAGCGCTCAAGAGCAGCCTGCATACTGGGTACAAGCTCATCGGCAAAAAGGAGACGCCGTGGATCGACGCCGAGAGTGGACAATGCCAGAGTATTTTCCTGAACCGCGTTGCGCTGGTTCTCGAATAACACCATCACCATGGCGATGCCGAGAAGCATTTGAGGCACCGGGCCAAATAGCCGGCTGGCATTGCCGAACATCTCCATCCAGGGATTCTGCAACTGTCCGACGCCCATTAACACGGCCCAGAGCGCCAGCGAAATAGCCAGCACCTGGAAAGCTAACGACCCGCGCTTGTGACCATTCACGTAGAAGACGGCCGAGGCATAAAGCAGAATGGCGGCTAATCCCAACCCTAAACGGATGGCCGGCTGCACGTCGGGGCGAAAGACGCCATTGATAATGTGTCCGCGCAATGTCCAGCACGCGAGGGCGACTCCGAGACTGCCAACCGCAGCGTCGTGCCAGCGGAACTGATACGAGCCTCGCATCAACCGCGTCGAAATTAAAATGCAGAGGGCCATCGCGACCAGAAACAATTCGCTGGCAAAGAAGGCTATCGAGGATGTCGGAAAGGTATCGAGAACATAGTGCAGAGAGTAAGCGGCCCAGGCCAATTGCCACGCCCGGAAGTAAGGCTGCCGGCTCTGTTCGTGCAGATATGTGAAGACGAGGAACAGCAGAACCGAGACGAATCCCGGTATCAAAACCGTCGTGATGACGACACTGTTCATAGGGTCGGTAAAGACACCTCTAGCCCCGCTTGCAGGGCCAGTTTCGGGGGGAAACAGTGTCCCAATGTTTTCATAGTCGAACCCCAAACACAATAGGATTTAAGTACAATGCCCGACTTCGATATCTTTGGGAATCAAAGGGTTGCGTGCAAAATCGATATGGCGTCGCGGCTTGACGATGTTTTTCACTGCCCGTACCATCGATGGTCAGACAATCCAGCGTCCGACGATCGAGGCGAGGCCGGAATTATCTTTTCCCAGAGGCAAGCCTAAGTTTTCCATTCTGCGCAATTGATCTGAACTTATGCCCGATTCCTTGAAGTCTGCAGCGCCAGGCAAACCGCGAGTCCGATTCGCGCCCTCTCCAACCGGTTTTCTTCACGTGGGTAGCGCGCGCACTTTCATCTTTAACTGGCTGTATGCACGGCGAAACCAGGGAACGATGATTTTGCGGCTTGACGACACCGATGTCGGCAGGAACACGGACGCCTCGGTCAATTCGATTTTTGAAGGCTTGAAGTGGTTAGGACTCGGTTGGGATGAAGAATATAAACAATCAGAACGAGGAGCTTTGCACCGCCAAATGGCGGATGTGATCTTTCAAAAAGGCCTGGCGTATCGCGACTTTACCCCCGCGCACAGCGGCGATAGCGAACGATCAGGCGCTCAAGGGACGTGGCTGTTCAATCCGGGTATGCGGGAATTGTCGCGCGAAGAAAGCGACAGGCGCGCCTCTGCGGGAGAACCATTTGCCTTACGTTTTCGCGTGCCGCGAGAGAGCAGCCAACCGGTGCGCTTCACCGACGCGGTGTACGGCGAGCAAGTGAAAGAGAGCGCGGATATCGAGGACTTTGCTCTCCTTCGATCCGACGGTATGCCGACCTACCACCTGGCTTCGTGCGCCGACGATGCCGATTTGCGAATCACCCACATCATTCGCGGACAGGATCACCTTTCGAATACATACAAGCATGTGTTGATCTTTGAAGCCGCGGGTTTCGCGCCGCCGCAGTTCGCGCACCTTCCGTTGCTCGTCGCGCCGGATGGGACGAAGCTATCGAAGCGCCGGCACGGACCAGTCGTCAGCGTGACCACCTACCGCGACGCGGGATTTCTGCCCGAGGCATTCATCAACTTTCTGTGCCTGCTGGGCTGGTCGCCGAAGAATGACCGTGAGCAGATGAGCCAGCAGGAGTTGGTCGATGCGTTCTCGCTCGAAGGGATCAACCGGGCGAACGCCGTCGTGAACTTCAAAGAGCCGGCCACGACACCGGAAGAAACCTTCGATCCGAAAGCTACATGGTTGAATGCTGAACATATTCGCGGGCTAGCGATCGAAGACCTCAGCCAGCGGCTTCTTCCGATTGTGCATGATGCCGGTTTCAAAATCACGCCGGAGAGAATGCTGCAGATCACGCCGCTCATTCGCGAGCGCATCAAGCTGCTACGTGAAGTTCTCACGGCTGCGGATTTTTTCTTTGTCGACCAACTCCCTGCGTACGACCCCGCCGAGCTCATTCCGCAGAAGGGCGACGCAGCCATGGCCCTGAAAGCTCTGGAGCGTGCCAAAGAAGTTCTGGGAAACGTCGAATTCAAACACGATCCGTTGGATCAGAGTTTGCGGGCGGCTGCCCAGGAACTCGGAATCAAAGCGGGCCAGATGTTTCAACCGATCCGCGTGGCTGTTTGCGGTCGAAAAAATGCTCCGCCGCTGTTTGAGACGCTCGAGGTGCTGGGCCGCGAGACCACGCTGGCGCGGATCGAGCAGGCGATCTCGCGTCTCGGGTGAGCCGCCACGTTTTTGAATTTGTTGCATCCCACATCTCCGCACGTCAATCTATGGCTACTGAGTTTCGCCACGCCGACGTCAACGTCAACGTCTTGCACTTCATCTAACGAATCCGGAATAGAAAAAACAGAAAGAGGTCCGTATGAAAGCCGTGCAAATCAGCAAAGCAGGCGGCAACTTCGAGATGGTCGAACGCCCCGTGCCGGAGCCCGGGCGCGGTCAGGTGCGAATCAAAGTTGAGGCCTGCGGTGTTTGTCATAGCGACACGCTGGTGAAGGAGGGCCACTTTCCGGGGCTTCAGTATCCGCGCGTTCCCGGGCACGAGATTGCAGGTCGCATTGACGCCGTCGGCGCCGATGTTACGCAGTGGAAACCCGGACAGCGCGTCGGCGTGGGATGGCACGGCGGGCACTGCTTTCAATGCGACCCCTGCCGCCGTGGAGATTTCATTCTCTGCCAATTCGAAAAGATCACCGCCATCCACTTCGACGGCGGCTATGCGGAATACATGATTGCGCCCGCGGAGGCGGTTGCGTTGATGCCCGACGACCTACCCGCCGCGGAAGCTGCTCCATTGATGTGTGCCGGGATCACCGTGTTTAACTCGCTGCGCAATGCAGGGGCGCGCAGCGGCGATACAGTGGCAATTCAAGGCATCGGCGGACTGGGGCATCTTGGAATTCAGTACGCCCGGCAGATGGGCTTTCGCACCGTCGCGGTTGGTCGCGGCAAAGACAAAGAAGCTCTCGCTCGCCGGTTAGGCGCGCACGAGTACGTCGATGCTGGAGCGAGTCCTCCCGCAGATGCTCTGCAGAAGCTGGGAGGGGCGCGCCTGATCCTCGCGACGGCGCCGGACTCAAAATCCATTTCTGCCCTGGTCGACGGTCTTGCGGGCGGAGGAACATTGCTGGTCATCGGAGCAGGTTTTGAATCTCTCACGGTCACACCGCTCCAGTTGATTCTCGGCCGCAAAGCGATTCGAGGATGGCCTTCGGGGACAGCAAAAGACTCGGAGGATACACTCAAATTCAGTTCGCTCAGCGGGGTACGTCCGATGATCGAACGCTACCCTCTGGTAAAAGCTGCCGAGGCCTACGATCAGATGATTAGCGGAAGGGCGAGATTTCGAGCTGTATTAACGATGGAATCGTAGCCAATCCGTCGACTATGAGACCGACGAGAGGGAGACAAAACCAGGACTTCTGATATTGATGTTTGACTAGTCGGCCCGGCATCGCTGGAAAGACAATTTGGACTGGAGAGCCGCATGGTGCTCCAGTCCTTATTTTTTCTGGTCTAATATCAAATTGACACGAAGTACTTTGTGTTATAAAGTAACTTCATGATCGACCCGAACGAGCCCTTCCACCGCTCCATCCCAAAGCGCTGGATTCCCCGTGAGATGACGACCGCGCCAGGTCTCGATCCCACCGAGCCTCGAGGATTCATCGAGAGACGCTATGCACTGCTGATCAATCCCTTCTATCCGAAGGACGCGAATGCCAGCTTTGGCAAGCACGTACTCACCCCTTCGCTCGCGCTGACCAGCTTCGCAGCAACGACACCCGCACGCTGGCGCGTCGAATATTGGGACGAGAACCTGCTCGATGGACGGCCGCCATTCCATCCCTTACCCCACGTGGTCGGCATTACGGTCCATCTGACCTTCGCCCGGCGAGCCTTCGAGCTTGCGGACTGGTATCGCGCCCGCGGATCGAAAGTGATCTTCGGAGGCCTGCATGTGCTCTCGTGCCCTGATGAATGTGCGCCCCACGCCGATGCGCTCGCATTGGGCGATGGCGTGCAGCTATGGCCCCGTATTCTGCACGACATCGAAGAGCACCGGCTGCAACCGCGCTATGTCGCCACATATGAGAACGATTATTGCGACGATCCCTCACCTCGCCGGAGCATTCTCCCGCGGCGTAGCTTTCTCACTACGACGAGTCTGATCGCCACGCGCGGATGTCACAACCGCTGTGGCTTTTGCTATCTCGCCACCGACAGCCTGCGCATGCCGTATCGCATGCGCCGTCCGCAGCAGGTGGTGGATGAGTTCTTGGCCGACGACCAGCCGTACGCGGTCTTCATCGACAACAATCTGGGATCGCGCCGCGACTATCTGTACTCTCTCTGTGCCGCTCTGCGTCCACTCAACAAAATCTGGAGCGCCGCTGTCACCATCGATGTTACGGACGATCCAAGCCTCATCCGAAATATGGCGCTTGCAGGATGCACCGGAGTCTTCATCGGCTTCGAATCGCTCTCTGACGAGAATCTGGCCGACTCGCACAAGAGGACGCCGAAGACATCCGACTATGCGCGCCGCGTTCGCATCTTGCACGACTACGGCATTCAGGTGAACGGGTCATTCGTCCTTGGCTTCGATCGCGATCGCAAAGACGTCTTTGCCCGCACTGCGGAGTGGATCGAAGAGAATCGGCTGGAGTGTTCCACATTCCACATTCTCACGCCGTACCCGGCGACCCCGCTGTTTCGCCAGATGGAGGAGCAGGGCCGCATCCTGCATCGGGATTGGACGCTCTACGACACCGGGCACGCCGTCTTTCAGCCCAAGCACATGACTCCCCAGGAACTCGAGCAGGGATATGCCTGGATCTACCAGCGCCTCTTCTCGCACGCCTCGATCTGGCGCCGCCGTCCGGAAGACCTGCAGGCGATCCCGCTGTACCTCGCAATGTCTTATCTCTACAAACGATCCAACCGCTTCTGGCATCTGCTGATCAAGCACGACCTGGTGAATCCGGTATGGAAGCCTCTGGTCGAAATGACCCGCTGGCGCCACGTCCACTACCGCCAGCAACTTGCGCGACGAGAAATGACGGTCGGCGCGCCGGGGCAAGTTGTGTCGGCAGGAGTGTGATGCCAAGACCTCTAGCGTGGTAAATTGCCCTAAACGCGTAGGGGCTCGATATGTTTCTAAGCCTTCGCCATGCACTCCGTCAGCTTCGGGAAAGCCCCGGCTTTGCTGCCACAGCCATACTGACCCTTGCGCTCGGCATTGGCTCTTCGACGGCGATCTTCGCCGTTCTCGATGCTGTCTTGCTTGAGCCGCTGCCCTTCCCCCATGCCGATCGACTCGTCGCTGTGGAATCCCAGCCAGACCGCGTTGTCTCCATTCCGACGATGCAGGACTATCAGTCGCGCTCCACCACGTTTAGCAGTCTCGCTGCCTATCGTCAGTGGTCGCCGACTCAAAACGCAAACAACGTTGCGGCGGCCCGTCGAATTCTTGTTGTGTCGCAGAGCTTCTTCTCGACACTCGGAGCGGATTTCGCACTGGGAACCAGCTGGCCGATCACAGGAAATGAACAGGAGTGCTCTCCGCAGGCGGTGGTGAGCGGCGGTTACTGGAAGCGTCTAGGAGGCGGCAACGCACTCGGCAACCGAATGCTGAACCTGGACGGACGGGATTTTCAGATCTCTGGAGTGCTGCCGTTAGAGCAGACGATTGAGGGTTCCTACAGCCTGAACCAACCGGAGGTCTTCGTTCCGATCGGCTGCGACAGGCAGGAACGCCCGGCTTCGAGAGGTGACAGAAGCTTTTTATTGATAGGCAGGCTGCGGCCGGGAGCGACACTGAGTCAAGCGAACGCCGATCTGTCGCGCGTGGAGCAGACGCTTCAGAAAGACTATCCCAACGACTATATCGATTACGCGGCTGCGCTCAAGGAACTACCCTTGGTTTTTCCGTATGTTGAATTGCTTGTCGGCACGGAAACGAAGCCCGCGCTTCTGATGACCCTGGCAGCCTGCGGCTTTCTGCTTGTCATTGCTTGTTCCAATCTGGCGAGTCTATTGCTGGCACGCAACACTCGACGACGGAGTGAGTTCGCTACAAGGGCAACGCTCGGAGCCACTCTTGGTCAGCTCCTCAGCCAACTGATGATCGAGAGCTCAGTACTTGTTAGCCTCGGAGCAACCGGCGGCATTGTAGTGGCCCTCCTTATTTTGGGATTGCTGAAGACCACGACGGAACTGCACCTGCCTCGGCTTGCCCATGCTTCAATGAGTCCAGCCGTCCTGGCGTTCGTGATTGCAGTCTGCGCTGCGGTCACTTTCTTCCTCGCGCTCCTGCCCGCTTGGCGTACGTTGCGTCCTGGTCTGCTGCAGGATCTGCATGGTGTAGGGCGAAGTTCCGCTGGTCGAAGCCTGCGACTCGCCGGACGTTTGCTTGTCGTTGCGCAACTCACCCTGACTGTCGTGCTTCTTGCCTGTGCAGGATGGATGATCGGCAGTGTCTATCTGCTGTTACATCAGCCCCTCGGATTCGCACCGGATCATCTGCTGATGTTGGAAGCGGATGTAGGTTCGGATCATTTGGCGAATCCAAAAGCGCTACGAGCGGAAGTGCAATTGAGTGAAATGGCAGAAAGCCTGCGTCAGTTGCCGGGCGTCGCTTCCGTCGCGTTCACGGATCATTCGCCGCTCGGACATTCGGTCAACCGCTACACCTTCTATGCCGATGTGCATGCGGAACAATCCAAGCGGCAGGTCAATCTCAATCCCAACTCCTACGCCATCAGCCCGGGCTATTTCTCAACGATCGGGCAATCACTCCTCGAAGGCCGCGACTTTAACGAAGCAGATGATGGCCGCAATCAAGTCGCGATCGTCAACCGGGCATTGGCAGAGCGTGAATGGCCCGGGGAGAGTGCCCTGGGGCATCGCGTGCATACCGGCGAGATCCATGTTCCCGAGGGTGAGAGTTGGGCCACAGTAGTTGGTGTCGTGGCCAATGTGCACAATTATGATCTTGTCTCGAAACCCGGCCCCGACTTGTACATCCCGCGCGCGGAGAACCCCAGCGGCTATGCCAGATTCCTTTTGAGGGCAAATAGTAATCCCGCGATTCTGAAGAACGCAGCCAGGTCAAAGCTTAAGAACGAGTTTCCGGAAGCGAAGATCTTCGGTTTCGAAACTATGTCGGAAGAAATGTCGAGCGAGGTCTCGGAACGGGTATTCCTGATGGAAGTGGCCATTTCATTCGGTGGGATCGCACTGTTTCTCTGCGTACTTGGAACGTACGGCTTGCTGGCCTATGAGGTTTCGCTTCGCGAAAAGGAAATCGGCATACGCCTGGCACTTGGATCGTCGCGAGAGAGGATCGTCGTGCTCCTCCTTTACGAGGAGGGGCGCTGGCTGACCGCCGGAACCGCCTTGGGCCTAGTTTGTGCAGTCGCCGCTGGCTACATCTTTCGGTCGCGATTCTACGGTGCACAGGCTACGTCGGTTTCTGTCTTGTGGGGATCAACTTTCCTTCTGTTCGGGCCAGCCTTTCTCGCGATCGCGCTGCCGGCACGCCGGGCCGCTCAGCAAGATCCATCCGAAACGCTTCGCCGGGAATGACGCCCACATGATCTAAGGTTCAGCCAGCCGCCGGAGAAGCCGGCTTCTCGAGCCATCGCGACGGTTGTCGCTTACCGCTCAACCAATCCGAAGGGCTTTTCTCAAAAAGTTCTTGACAACTGATACTGTGTATCATACAGTGTGTGTCACATACTATATGACGAACGGTACCAAAGTCGCGGCAGATATCCTGGAAAACCTGAAGTTGGAGCTCCGCCGGGGGTGCCTGATCGTTGCCGTCCTGGCTCAGCTCAGGACCGAGCAATACGGCTACACCTTACGCAAGGCGTTGGCGGACGACGGTTTAGCGATCGACGAAGGAACGCTATACCCCTTACTGCGTCGCCTCGAAACTCAGGGCTTATTGGTTAGTCAGTGGCGGGAAGAGGACAAGCGCAACAAGCGTTTCTACCGGCTGTCGACCGCCGGCGAAGTGATTTTGGGCCAGTTGCTCGAAGAGTGGGAAAGCATCAACAAGTCGCTAAGCAAAATTCTTCACGAGGCATCGTTATGAACAAAACCAGCCGCAACCCCATGGAACTCGTAGACCGCTACCTGCAAGCCGTGCGCTTCTGGGTGCCGAAGACGCGCAAGCAAGAGGAGCTTGTCGCCGAGCTAGGCGAAGACCTGCGCTCGCAAGTGGAGGACAAAGAGACCGAACTCGGCCGTCCCGTGAATGAGGAAGAGGTTTCGGAAATTCTGAAACGCTGCGGCAATCCGATGATCGTTGCAGGCCGGCTTGGCCCAAAGGGATACGTCATCGGTCCGACTCTCTATCCCATTTACCTCTTCGTCCTGAAGATGGTCCTGCTCTGGATTCTGGTTCCAGTTTTCATCTTCATCGTAGGCCCGGTAAACCTGGCGACCTCCGGCGGAAACCTGGGAGAAGCCATCGGTCATACGATGGGTAACCTGTGGTCCGGCCTATTCATCGCGGGAGGCGTCATCACTTTGGTGTTTGCCGTATTGGAGCGCACCCACGCCCAGATGGGGACGGAGTGCAAGTGGGATCCGAGTTCCCTGCCGCCACTCCAGAAGCAAGAGCGCAAAACCTCCCTCGTGCAAGCGGTCTGCGAACTTGTCTTCGGATGGTTCGGAGTGGTCTGGCTGCTTTTGCTCCCCCACTACCCGTTCCTGATTCTAGGACCTGCGGCAGGATTCTTAAAAGCCGCGCCCATGTGGCACACGTTCTACTTGCCGATCGTGCTGGTCGCAACGTTTGGCCTGCTGCGGGCGGGGATGATCCTTGCGCGACCGCAATGGACGTGGCTTCCGTCGTTCAGCCAGCTGATGCAAACGGCGCTTAGCCTGATCCTCCTGCACTTCATTCTGAACGCCGCCACCCAGACTGCCAGCGGGGCTTGGCATCCGTTCGTCGTTCTAGCCGACAGCGTACAGAATTCAGAACGATTGGCGCACATTGCCGCGATCGTCAACGCCTCGATCCTGCTGAGCCTCGCGGCGGCATGGCTAGGATTGTCCATCGCCGCGATCGTTCAGACCTGGGAGTTCATGAAGCAGGTCCGCAAAATGGCGACGGGCGTAGCTCACCCCGCGTCGCTCGGCGCGCAATAAGTTTGCGGTAAGATCAGAGTTATGAAAACGTCTGATACTGCGGCTGAGACCGGCGCCAATGCCGCGCCCGAAGCTCGCCCGTCCAACTTTATACGCGACATTATTCTTGACGACCTGACGACGAATAAATATGCCGGGCGGGTACAGACGCGCTTTCCTCCGGAGCCCAACGGATACCTGCACATCGGCCACGCCAAAGCGATCTGCCTCGACTTCGGTCTCGCCGACGAATTCGGCGGACATACCAACCTGCGTTTCGACGACACCAATCCTGAGAAGGAAGAGACCGAGTATGTCGACTCGATTATGGAGGATGTGAAGTGGCTTGGCTTCCACTGGGATGGACTCTTCTACGCCTCAGATTATTTCGATCAGCTCTATGAGTGGGCGCTGAAGCTGATTCGCGATGGCAAGGCTTACGTCGACGATCTCTCCGCCGAAGAAATTCGCAAGTATCGCGGCACGCTCACCGAGCCGGGCAAAGACAGCCCGCATCGCGACCGTTCGGTCGAGGAGAATCTCGACCTGTTTCAGCGCATGAAGGCCGGAGAGTTTCCCGACGGCTCGCGCGTGCTGCGCGCCAAGATCGACATGGCCTCGCCGAATCTGAACATGCGCGACCCGGTGATGTATCGCATCCTGCACGCCGAGCATCATCGCACCGGCAACAAGTGGTGCATCTATCCGATGTATGACTACGCGCACGGGCAATCCGATTCGCTGGAAAAAGTGACGCACTCCATGTGCACGCTGGAGTTTGAAGATCACCGTCCGCTGTACAACTGGTTTATTCAGCAGCTGGGCATCTTTCCGTCGCAGCAAATCGAGTTCGACCGCCTGAACCTGACACATACGCTGCTTAGCAAGCGCAAGTTGCTGCAGTTGGTGCGGGAAGGCCGGGTACGCGGTTGGGACGACCCGCGGATGCCCACGCTAAGCGGCATCAGGCGCCGGGGCTATCCGCCTGAGGCGATCCGGAATTTCTGCGCTTCGATTGGAGTTTCCAAGACGACGGGTTCCATTGAACTTGCCATGCTTGAACACTTTGTGCGTGAGGACTTGAATAAGCGCGCTCTTCGCGTGATGGCCGTGCTGCGCCCGCTGAAGGTTGTTATCGACAATTATCCAGAGAATCAGGTCGAACAAATGGATGCAGTGAACAATCCGGAAGACGCTGCCGCGGGAAGCCGCAAGGTTCCGTTCTCGCGAGTGCTCTACATCGAGCAGGACGACTTCCGTGAAGTGCCGCCCCCCAAGTATTTCCGCCTCACGCCGGGGCGCGAAGTGCGACTACGCTACGGCTACTTCATCACGTGCACGAGCGTGGTGAAGAACGACAAGGGCGAGGTCATCGAGGTTCATTGCGCGTACGATCCTGCGACGAAGGGCGGCAATGCTCCCGACGGCCGCAAGGTGAAAGCCACCATCCACTGGGTTTCGGCCGCACATGCGGTTGATGCCGAGGTGCGCATCTACGACAATCTTTTCCTCAAGGAAGACCCCAGTGACGTGAAAGAGGGCGAGGATGTTCTCGACAATCTCAATCCGGCCTCCCTGGAAGTCATCACCGTCGCGAAGCTGGAGCCCTCGCTGGCCAATGCAGCGGTCGGAACCCGCTATCAGTTTGAGCGACTCGGATACTTCAGCGTTGACGCCGACACGAGGCCTGGCAAGCCGGTCTTTAATCGCACCGTCGCGCTGAAAGACGCTTGGGCCCGAGTAGAAAAAAAGCAAACCACAAGACAGTAGAAGTGAATTCTCCGGTAGAGGTGTGCGAGGAATGGTTCACACGACCGACGCTACGGCTATCTTTTTTGCGATTTCGCCTTTTGTGTATTGGCCTTATTCCGCCGGAGCCGCCCTTCTTCTGATCGGTCTATTCGCTATGCGCGCGGAGAACGAGCAGGCTCACGGCCTCGACAAGATCGTCGTCTTGGGCCGCTTGTTTGTCGCCGTGCCTTTAGCGGTCTTCAGTGGGGAGCACCTGTCAGCCGCGAAGTTCGTGATGCTAGCCGTTCCTTCGTGGATGCCGTGGCATCTTTTCTGGGCATATTTTGTGGGGTTTGCTCTTCTTGCTGCCGCGCTCAGCTTTGTCACCAGGATTCAAGCTCGCTGGGCGGGCTTGCTGCTGGGGATCATGATTTTTCTGTTTGTAATGTCGTTGCACATTCCCAAGGTAGTCGCCAACCCCCGCGACCGGATTGCATGGGCCGTTGCCGTCAGAGATACTGCGTTCGCTGGTGGTGCCTGGATTCTTGCTGGAACTCAAACGGACGAGTGGAGAAGGCAGGGTACCCACAAGCTGATCACGCTGGGCCGCTTTCTGATTGGAATTGCCGCCGTCTTCTTCGCAGTCGAACACTTTCTGCATCCTGAATTCTGTCCCGGTGTTCCTCTCGGCAAGATAACGCCGATCTGGATCCCGGCGCGCGCGCTTCTCGGATATCTCACAGGAGTGGTCCTGCTCGTTGCGGGGACGTGCATACTGCTAGGTAAGAAGGTCAGAATGGCTGCAACGTACCTTGGATTGGCGATACTCTTGCTCGTCCTCGTCGTCTACCTGCCAATTCTCGTGGCGGTAGCGTCCGACCCGAGCGTCTCGAACAAGATTGAAGGGTTGAACTACTTCGCGGATACGCTGATGTTCGGCGGAACGATTCTCATTCTTGCATACGCGACGCCCGAGCGGACCAACGCTGAAGGCGTTCCCGCTTAGTGAGCGTTGGCGGCCTTTTCGACGTCAGCCAGCATCCTGTCCAAATCCGCGCGTGAGAAGTAGCGGCCGTTAACAATAACCGCCGCAATCTTCTGCGTGTTGCGTATGTCGTCCAGCGGGTTCGCGTCGAGCAGAACCAGATCAGCGAGTTTCCCCTTTTCGATGGTCCCCAACCGATCTTCCATCCCCAGAAACTTTGCCGGATTAAGAGTTGCGGTCTGCAAAGCTTCCATGGGTGTGAACCCTGCAGCCACGAATCGTTGCAGTTCTTCATGCAGGCTGAAGCCGGGAAAAATGTAGACACCAGGAGGGGTGTCCGTGCCCGCGAGAAACGGAATTCCTGCCCGCTGCATCGTGTTTACGACTTCCAGTTCTTTCTCGACAAACCGCTTCCTGGTGGCGAGATCATCGGTGTTGAACTCGTGAACAATTTCCTCGGTGAATCGTTTCCACGTGACCTCTTTCCAGTATGCGGGCGCATACTTGGCGCGCGTGTCGTGTGCAAAATCCGTCTCATCGATCAAGTCGCCGCCACGCTCCCATACGAGCGTGGGACACTGCCAGGTGTGATTCTTCGCCAGCAGTTCGAAGAGGTCCGCCGCCCGTTTCGGATCATACGTCGCGAGAAATTGGCCCTGCGTTTTGGGCCCTTTCAGAAACTGGTCTTCCAGTGGAGAACTGCCCTCAAAAATTCCGATCAAATGCTCAAAGCTCTTCTGCCCCGCATTTGAAGCTTCGGATGCACGCACCGAATCGGGCACGTGCCCGACGAAAGATATTCCCTGTTTGCGCGCCTCGTCCGCGATGGCGAAGACCGCTTCGCGCGGAATCAGCGATTGCAGCTTGATGAAGTCCGCGCCCCGCTTCTTGAGATCGTCCACTGCGCGACGTCCATCCTCGGGAGTCCTGATCGCGATCGAACTGGGAAAGCGCGGCTGCGGACCGTCCAGCATGGGCCCGGAAATCACCATGCGCGGCCCGATTAAAGTTCCAGCAGCAATTTCCTTGCGCCACGCTTGCAAGACCTCCAACTCGCCGCCCATATCGCGCACGCCGGTCACGCCGTTGGCGACGAACAGCGGCAGCGTGACTTCCTTCCCGCGAGGGAACCAATCCCCGAACACCATGTGCACGTGCATGTCCCATAGCCCGGGGATCAGAAACTTGCCGCGTCCGTCTACATGTGTTCCCGGGCGTTTCCAGCCGCCAGCACTTGCCGTGTAACTCGTGATCTCTTCGATTCTTCCGTCGCGCACAACGACCGTACGATTCGGTTGCGCCGGGCCGCCAGTGACGTCGATGATCGTGACATCATGAATGAATACAACGGGCATCGAGGTCGGCTGCGTCCCTCCGAAAACGCACGAGGTCGCAAACGCGAAGAGCAGCAATAGAGGTCGCTTCATTGGGAAGCGAATCTTAAGAGAATCGGATGTCTACGTCAAAGGGAGTGAGCTAAGAGCCAAAAGCCAAAAGCTAGTTATGCACGTGCGGGCTTTGTGCCGGATTAGCGTGATGTGTCGGCGGCTCCTTCACCACTTTCACCTCGAAGCTCACCGGCTGCGTCTTTGGTGGGAAGCACTGCGCGTTGTCGCAAGCCTGGTAGCGCAGCACGCCGTGCATCACGTATTTCCCGGGCACGACGGCGTGTAGCGGATGCACGGCCACGGCGATCGTGAAATCTCCGCTGTACACATTCAGCTTCTGGTCAGGCGAAAAGGGGAAGCTAAGATCCTTGCCCTCGGGATAATCAATTTTTCCCAGGATGATGTCGGTGGGCAAGTCCATCTTCAAACTGGTGGGAATCAGGAACTCGTCTTTCGGTGCGTTCGAGTTGATGTGGAATCCCGTAGCAACCCGGAAATTCAAATTCACCATGGTCTGGGCAGCTCGCGGAGCCGTGACCAAAGCTACCGGAGCGAAAGAAACCGAAGGTGCCTTGCTTCCTTGCGCAGCCGCGCTGCCGACCAGCAGCATAAGCAGACAGATCAGATGCGGATTGTGCTTGCGCAAGTTCATTCCAGCCACCCAATAGTAGAACGACCCGCGATTCGGGGCGACGTTACTTCTGAGCAGGCCCGTTTTCGCGCAGCATCCGGGCCAATGCTTCATTCTTCGCGGATTCTGTGCCCAGTGCCTTTTTGATCGAATCCTCGATTTCGCCCTTGCCCTTTAAGCCGATGATCTTGTCCACGATCTTTCCGTCGCGCCCAATAAAGAAGCTCTCTGGAAGCGCCGGGACACCCCCGTACGCATCGCCAACAGCCTCTTTCCCCATGAGCACTGGATAATTGACGCCCATATCCTTGGCGAACTTGGCGATCTCATCCTTGCCGGAATCATCCATCGCGATACCGACCACCTGCAGCCCTTGCGACCCATACTGGTTCTGCAACTCCACGAGCCAAGGCGTCTCAATCTTGCAGGGTCCGCACCAGGTAGCCCAGAAATTCAGCAGCACCGCCTTGCCGCGCAGATCCGACAGGCGCACGCTCTTCCCGTCGAGCGATTCCAAAGTGAAATCCGGCGCGGGAGATGTCTTGCTGATCGGCGGAGGTGGCGCCGAGCGCCGTGCCATGTGAAAGCCAAAGTACAGCATTGCGGCAGCGACTACAGCAACCACCACCAGAGCTAATGGGTTACGATTTCCTCCCCGGCTCGGGTGCCCGATTTTGGATGCTTGGTCATAGTTGCCGATCGACACATCCGATTCCTGAAAAACCTTGCCACATACAGCGCACGTGACTGTACCGTCGGAAACCATTTCAGAAGCGGCGGGCAAGACCTTTTCTGATGATGCGCCACAGCTTGGGCAATACCAGTAAGATTTTTCGACCGTTTCGTAGGACTTTTCAACCGAAGACATAGCCCGATCCTCCAACTACAAAGCAAAACGATTCAAGAACGACAGCCAGCTCGAGATCAGAGTAAAGCGCCCAATCACCAGCAACACACCCAGCGCGATCATTAATCCGCCGCTCGCCACTTCCAGCGCATGCATGTGCGATCGAAAGCGGCTATAAAACTTCAGAAAGCGCTCCATCAACACCGAAGTCAGCAAAAACGGTACCGCCAACCCCAGCGAATACACTCCCAACAGCAGAATCCCCTTCACCAGAGTGTCCTGTTCGCTGGCCAGCGTGAGCAACACCGTGAGAATTGGTCCCAGGCAGGGCGTCCATCCGAATGCGAACGCAAATCCAACCACGAACGCGCCGACCGGTGTGCTGCTCCCCTTGACCCCGTGCAACCGAGCGTCGGTGTACAGCGCCTTGATCTTGAAAATTCCAGTCAGGTGCAAACCAAAAATAATGATAACCACGCCTGCTACGATCGAGAGAGTGTGCTTGTAGCGCGCCGCCAGTTGGCCGATCTCCGTCGAGATCGCTCCCAGCGTCACGAACACCACGCTGAATCCCAGGATGAATCCAATGGAATTCACCATGACCCGGCGCATCAGCTGGGATTGAGCCGACTTCAATTCCTCGACGCCGGCGCCCGAGATCAACGAAACGTACCCTGGCACGAGCGGAAGCACGCAGGGCGACAGGAAAGAGATCAGCCCCGCGATGAAGGCGGCAATCGGTAGCGGAAGGCCCGAAAGAAAGCTCGACATGAGTCTTTATTGTACCTGCTGGATGCCAGGTCCCAATATTATGACGCTTCGCAAGGGAATTAGTTGCAGGAATCCGGGGACGATTCGCAGAGGCGTCATCAGCGAGACTTGCCCGGCTTCGCTGGCACCATCCCCGGTCCAGATTCCGGCATCTCCTCAGGAAATTCCCCCAGCTTGCGAAACACGCCGCTCGGGAGAATAGCCGAGAGCACGGCGTGGTTGCCTTCCTGCCCCACTTGCAAACTGTCAAACACCGCCTTCACGTCAGCATCATTGCCCGCCGAGCCCACTGACATCTCGGCACTGCGAAACATTGACAGGAACACATTGGCCTTGTCGGAGATGTTGCGGGCATCTTCGTCGCTACTCGTCCAAGCCTCTGCCCGTAGGTGCAGCACCCCGGCGCGCAACGGCAGATGCAGCGGGTTGTAGCTGGCCGAGATAACCAACTCGGCGGACTTGGGAAACACTGCCGACCATGACTCAAAGCCTGGCGACGCCGGTTCCACTCGCGCCACCACCCAAAAAGGGCTCGCCAACTGCACTCGCTTGTAGTATTTGCGCAGCAAGGCCGGGCCGCCAAACGGAGACGCCAATCGTCGCGACCGGTCGACGATTCCGCGGATCACCGCCGGGTCGTCGTGATTCGAGGCCGCCACTGTATCCACCCCCAGAACGGCAATGCGGAAAGAGCGTCCGTACAAAGGAATGGTGAAGATGTCGATCGAGTTATAGTTCTCCACCGATTGTGCCGTCTGCTTCAGGTAGGCCAGGCACCTGCTGCCATCGAAGCGTCCGACAAAGACTTCGGAAAAGCGAGGCTCTGGCGCGCTTCCCCCGGTCCCGCCGCCGGGCCACTTCTCGGGATAGTGGACCGCGAAGGCTACCGCGTCCAGATCGCGCTCGAAATCAAAACCAGTTTCCTGAATGAACCTCTCATACTCCGGGTCGTGTGCAACTGGAAATAACAGCTTTCCGCCATTGGCCTTGCGAGCCCACCCGAGGTTGCCGAACACAAATGCGTCGGCGCCGGGAAGTAGCCTTGCGGGCTCAGGCGGAGCGATCTTTCGCAACTCGACGGCTAAGATAACCGCCGCAGCAACAATCACAACTGCCAGAGCGATGGGAAGAGAGCGCCTTATTCGCATGAATTGCGGGTCAGGAATGAAATGATAGCACCCAGAGCCGCCACTTATTCATGCCGAAGCGCCGTCATGGGATCGATCTGGGATGCGCGTCTTGCCGGAATCCCACCCGCCACGAGAGCCGCGACCAGCAGGATCATCACTGCGAGGCCCAGAGCCAGGGGATCATTGGGTTTCATCCCGAACAGGAACGATGCGACAAACTTTGAAGTGCCCAGAGCGATCGGCACACTGATCGCGAGTCCGACGACCGCAAGCACCAGCACTTCACGCAACACCATCCATAGCACCGGGCGAGGTTGCGCCCCCAGCGCCATGCGAATCCCGATCTCTCCAGTCCGGCGGGCCACGCTGTAAGAGATCGTGCCATACAGACCAACACAAGCAATCGTCAGCGCAAGCACGGCGAACGCGGAACACAATTCAGCGAGGAGCGTCTCCTGGCGCACCTGATCGCCGACCTCTGCCTGCTGCGTTCGAACATGTGAAACCGGCAGTCGGGCGTCAGCTTGATGAACGATCTGGCGAATGGTATTGACGTAGGCCAGGGGATCGGCGGAGGTGCGCAGCACAAACGTCATCTCGTGGGGAAGAGGGTGGCCCTGGTTAAACGGCATATAAATGACCGGCGGAATCTCGCGCTTTACGTTGCCGTAACTTGCGTTCTTCGCCACGCCGACGATTTCCATGTCGCGCACCATGGAATCGTTGACTCCCCACAGATGCAGATGGCGCCCTAAAGGATTTTGCCCGTGAAAATTGACCTTGGCGAACTGCTCGTTCACCACGGCAACCTTCTGCGACGTTGTCCGATCATGCTCGTCAATGTCACGGCCTACAAGAATCGGAACCTGCATCGTAGTCAGGAATCGAGGCCCAACCGTCAGGTAACGGTTGTTGATGTCGGGCTGCGCACCAGGCAGACTGATCGGCATCTGGTCTTCGCCGCTGATCATTGAGCCTCCGGCGAGACCGGCGCTCGCGACGCCGGGAATCGCAGCCAACCGCTCTCTTAGACCGTTGTAGAAGTCATCAATGTCACCGTCCTGGTGCCCGGACTGCCGGCCATTCAGTTCGAAGAGAAGCAAGTTCTGGCGATTAAATCCGAGATCGACCGATTCGAGATTCGACAGAGTACGTACGAAAAGCCCAGCCGCGACCAGGATCAGAAGCGAAATGGCGATTTGTCCCGCCACCAGCACGCGGCTCAAGCTGATGGAACGCAGACTAGCCCAAACTCTTGCCGCACTGAATCGAGGCTCTGAGGAAACATGGCGTGGACCAGGTTGTTGCCAACGAGTCTCTTTCAGCGCAGTAACTAAGTCCAACTTCGTGGATTGCAGAGCGGGGACGAGACCGAAGAGTACGCCAGTGATCAGAGACAGGGCCGCGGTGAAGGCGGCAACGTGCCAGTTCAGTTCGGCGTGAAAGGCGCCCACATTGGAGCTATCGCCCAGCAGTACCGTTAGAAAACGGATTCCCCAAAATGCAACCAGCAGACCCAGAGCTCCTCCCAAGGCGGCCAGAAGAATGCTCTCGGTGAGTAGTTGCCGAATCACGCGCATCCGGCTGGCGCCCTCGGTCAGCCGCAACGCGATCTCCCGCCGGCGCGAGGCGGCGCGCACCAACTGTAGATTCGCAACATTTGAGCAGGCAATGGCCAGAATCAACCCCACCAGCGTCATCAGTACGTACAGCGGCTTGGAGAATTGCCGGCGGAGCGTATCGAGCCCGCCCGCGCCTTCTCTGAGATAAAGCACAGGCAGATTGGATCGCTGCTCGTCATTCTGCGCCGTAGTCGCGACCCAATGTTGAAACTGCGGCTTCAGCCGCGCCTCGGCTTGCGCCATGCTCACACCCGGCCGCAAACGAGCCATAACTTGAACCCAGTAGTAGTTCTGGTTGAGATAGTCCGCCGGGGTGAATCCGTACGGATCCTCGGCTCCGAGCACAATATTGGTGTGTAAAGGCACGTAGAAATCGGGAACGAGCTCCGGATCGACGCCGAAGAATTCCGCGGGCGTGACTCCCGCGACCGCAAAAGCGATGTTGTTGATGAGAATCGATTGTCCGACTGCAGCAGCCGCGTTGCCGAAATGTTTTTCGGCGAAGGCATGACTTGCTACCACTACGGGAACCGCTCCAACCCGGTCATCGTCAGGCAGAATCAGCCTTCCCGCAGCCGGAGGAACCCGCAGCCCTTGAAAATACTCTCCAGAAACAAGTTCTCCTTTCGCACTGTCAGCCTGGCCATTGACGTTCACGCTCGTATTCCGGACTTCTCGCGTGTGACAGTATGCAAACAGATCGGAAAAGACTCCGCTCGTCGCGTTCTGAGCCTGCTGGAAGACTTCGAACGCTGGGAACGGGAAGATGTCGCTCACCGTGCCCAGGCGAGGATCGTCCGCCACATACCCGCTCATACCCTGCATGACGGAGTCCTGACGGGTAGCCTTCGCGTGCCAGTTCAGAATCACCAGGGACGAAGGATCAAGGACAGGCAAAGACCGCAGCAGCAAAGAATCGAGAAAGCTGTAAATTGCCGTGTTCGCTCCAATCCCGAGAGCCATCACCAGCAGCGCCACAAGAGTGAAACTCGGAGCCTTCTTCAGCGTGCGCGCCGCAAAGCGCAAATCGCGCCAGGTATCTTCCAGCCACGCGATGCGGTTGGTTGCCCAGACTCTCTCGCGAATGCGAAGCGGATTGCCCAGCCTTACATACGCATGCCGCCTCGCCTCTTCCGGGCTCATGCCGCGTGCCAGGTTGTCATCAATCTCATGCGCCAGATGCGATTCGAGTTCTTCCGAAAGCTCGGCGTCTTCTTGGGATCGTTTGAAAAGTCGTCTAAGATTCACGGTCCTCCCTCCTGTCGCGCTCCGCAAATCGAGCGCCGCGATGAACCGGGCCCACATAAATCAAGAAGGACACGACTTCAGCCGTGCCGCTAGCTGCTCCTGAAGAGCCGGGCTTTAAAGCCCATGAGGCTAATGGGTCTCGCCCAAAACCCGTCCAATCGCGGCCACCACCAGCCGCCAACGATCCGTCTCCGCGGTGAGTTGCTTCTTGCCCGCCGCCGTCAGCTTGTAGAACTTCGCCTTGCGATTGTTCTCGCTCGTTCCCCAGTACGAGCTCACCCAGCCGCGATGTTCGAGTCGATGCAGCGCCGGATAAAGCGATCCCTGCTCGACCTCGAGCACGTTTTCCGACATATGCTCAATTACGTGCGCGATAGTGTGCCCGTGCGCCGGGCCCGTGACTAGCGTTCGCAGGATCAGCATGTCGAGCGTGCCCTGCACCATCTCGGAATTCGCCGTCTCGGAACTCTTGGGCGCGCGATCGACCATATCTCCTCCACTCGAACGTCTAGGCAAGAGCTTACACCACTCGACGGTCTATGGGAAGAAAAAACGCGTCCGACAGCGAGAAAACGGCTTGATATCATTTTGACTTTCCGCTCGACCAAACCACCGGTGTTTCAGAGCAGCGCAATCTGGGGAGATATCCGCTACGCCGTTCGCATCATGCGCCGGGCGCCGCTTTTTACCGCCACGGTGGTTCTCACCGTCGTCCGGGGTATTTCGACACCATGCGCATTCCGATGCTGAGGGGCCGCACCTTCACCGACGCCGACGTTCGCACCGCTCCCTTGGTAATGATCGTCAGTCAATCCACCGCCCAGAAATTCTTTGGCGATGCCGACCCCATTGGCAAAGCTCTCCGCCCCACCGCCAAGCCGGAACTTGCGTACACGATTGTCGGGGTTGTGGGCGATGTTCGCGATCAAGCTCTGAACCAGCAGACTCCCACTCTTTATTACTCCATCCCTCAACGGGGCTCGTGGCCGCTCATGGATGTTGTCGTTCGAAGCGAAGCCCGCACCGATGGTTCCGCAGAGGCACTGCTGCCCTCGATTCGCCAGAGAATCCACGACCTGGATGCCGGGCTTGCCTTAGCCAACGTGAACACGATGGATCAGTGGCTTTCCAATAGCGCAGCGCAGCCACGACTCAACACCGTCTTGTTGACGGCCTTTGAAGGCGTGGCGCTGCTGATTGCAGCCATCGGCATCTACGGGGTGCTGGCCTACTCCGTGAACCAGCGTACCCGTGAGATCGGCCTGCGCATGGCCCTCGGCGCAACACCCGGCAGCGTTCTTCAGCTCATAGTTGCTCAGGGGATGAAGGTGGTTGTAGTCGGTGTGGTTATCGGCCTGGCCGGAGGGCTCGCCCTCGGGCGAGCAGTGTCTAGTCTTGTGTTCGGCGTTCCCGTGCACGATCCCGCGACTTTCAGCTTGGTCGCCGTGGTGCTGACCGCAGTCGCTTTGGCGGCGTGCATCCTTCCAGCCCGACGGGCTGCGCGCGTGGACCCGATGGTGGCCTTGCGAGAAGAGTAGAACGGCAAAAAATAATTGGCCAGAAAGGGCGTCGGGTGCACGAGGTACGCAGGTTCAGCGAGAAAGTTTAGCAGTTTGTGCATCTCCGGAAGGCGTCATCCCGAAAACCGGCGCCGTTCAGCCGGGTGAGGAATCTCGCGTGGAGCCCCACCGAACGCGGTCGCTAGGCAACTCGCGAGATCCTCCCCCCCGCCTGAGAAGCGGCCACAGTCAGTCAGGATGACTCCCGTAGAAAAATTCGCACTACGCCGGACGCAGATCGGCTGGTTGCGCCCAAACTTGCCCTTGTGATACCTTAAATAATTGTCCCGGACATCTGGCAGGGATCTGAGGGATCAGTTTGCGCGACGGCGCATCTTTCCCCCGAATTTGCTGGCGTAGCTCAGTTGGTAGAGCATCTGATTTGTAATCAGAGGGTCGGGGGTTCAAATCCCTTCGCCAGCTCCAGTAAATGTATTTCCGCCAGCGGCGGACTCGGTAACGGCGCAACAGGTTTTTCCAACGCACTCCATTCGGTACTTTTCCGGTGTGCAGTGATCAATGATCTAACGATCAGCGGTCAGTGATCTTCGCGGCGTCTTCTTGCGCGAGCCTTGGTTTCCCTGTGATGCGATTGCAAAGAGTGCATTGTGCTTGGTTTGGTCTGCGGGTTTTGCGTGTGTGTGCAGTCCAGCCCGCCCGAGAGTTTACGCACAGGTGGGTGAGTGGTTAAAGCCAACAGACTGTAAATCTGTCCCTCCTAGCGAGGTACGAAGGTTCGAATCCTTCCCTGTGCACCATTGATTCACGTGAATCGTTTGTCCATCGCGTTGGTTTGTTACGTAGTGCTGGGAGCGCTGACTTGGACCACGATTACCGACCCGAAGATCCGGGCGGGAACACTAGTGGTCCTGGCGTTATTCGCAGTGAAGTCGGTGTTGCGCCGTAATGAAGTAATGCACCCCGACAAGGATGCGGAGTAAGTTGAGGCGCTTTGCGGGCGTGAGCGAAGCGGGAGCCCGCAGCCGAAATCCCGAGCGTTGTGTGCGAGGGATCTCAAGAGCTGAAGGCTAATAGCTGACAGCTGGTTCGGGCCGATGTAGCTCAGTTGGTAGAGCACTCCCTTGGTAAGGGAGAGGTCACCAGTTCAATCCTGGTCATCGGCTCCAGATTTGACGTCGGCGGAAGACTTGCCAGGATTGGCCTGGGAATGGATTTCCGATAGCGGCACTGTATTTGGTGATTCTGCTAATTGCGGAACTGGAAGTGCGCTGCGAGGAGAAGGAAAAACTGAAGGCTGACAGCTGATAGCTGACAGCTGAGTTTTGCGGGAGTAACTCAGTGGTAGAGTCACAGCCTTCCAAGCTGTTGGTCGCGGGTTCGATTCCCGTCTCCCGCTCCAGAAATTGGATGGAACGAAGTCTTAACATTTGAGGATGACAGTGAGTTTCGAGCAGGCTGCCATCAAGGTCGAGAAGGCGCAAGAATTCGCCAGGCTGCAAAAAGCGATAGAGCAGGCGTTCTTGCAGGACAAGGGCGAAAAATTCCTGAAGCAGTTGGATCGCAAGGGAATTCGGGTTCGGGACTTCGACGCGATTCTGGCGCAGACGGTGCTGGAAGGAGTCGTTGCCGAAGCAGGGTTGGATGCGAAGCAGTTGTATCAATCGCTGCCGGTCTCGGACCAGGCCCAGATACGCGAGTTTTATCTCTCGAAGCTTGAGGGCGTCGATATCGCACTGCGGCATAAGTTTAAGAAGCTGTATCAGTACTACTGAGGTTTCATAGGTCCTTCGGCGCAAAAGACGCGCCTCAGGATGACAAAGGTTTTGAGCTAGAAGCTAAGAGCTAGGAGCTAAGAGCTGGTTATGGCGAAAGAAAAATTTGATCGCAATAAGCCGCACTGCAACGTAGGGACGATTGGTCACATTGATCATGGCAAGAC